>JAEEGI010018591.1_pt1 | contig 14110 bp, 11 predicted proteins | sample 8958751 | NCBI WGS metagenome assembly JAEEGI01 (sample SAMN16246545, study PRJNA631951) | gut metagenome | biome: gut microbiome; feature: rumen; material: KS-attached | host: Bos | place: Iran: Karaj | collected 2018-10
TCCCAGCCTGGAAGCAAATGTTGCCCCGACTCCTGAGATGATCAAGTTACGCCATAAACTGATCCGTGATATTACGCGCAGACTGGAAAGCTTCAGCCTGAATACAGTCATCAGCGGCTTCATGGAATACAATAACAAACTGAATGATATGGCCAAGACGACAGGCGGTATTGACCGGGAGACTATGGAAAGTTTCATCCGCCTTCTGGCTCCGTTTGCTCCGCATGTTGCAGAAGAAATGTGGCAGGCTTATGGCCATGAAGAAAGTGTTTTTGATCCGAAATTCGGATGGCCGGAGTATGATGAAGCTCTCTGCAAGGATGATGAGATTGAAATCGGTGTACAGGTGAACGGTAAAGTTCGTGCTACGATCCTTGTTCCTGTCGATGCAGATCAGACGATTGCTCTGGAAAAAGCAAAAGAAGCTTTGAGCGATAAGCTGAACGGAACAATCGTCAAAGAAATCTATGTTCCGGGCAGAATCGTTAATATTGTAGTAAAATGATACCCATACAAATCGCTATCATTGTTATCCTGATCGTATTATCTGCGCTTTTTTCTTCATCGGAAACAGCATTAACAACGATCTCTCCTCATCGGCTGAGAAGCCTGGTCGATGAGGAGGTTTCTCATGCAAGAATATTGGAAAAAATACTGGGTCAAAAAGACAAAATGCTCAGTGTCATTTTGATCTGCAATAACATTGTGAATCTGACGGCATCGGCCTTAGCAACGGTCGTTGTTCAGAAATTATTTGGTAATAGAGCAGTCAGTATCGGCACTGGCGTTCTGACACTTCTTGTGCTGATCTTCGGAGAAATCGTTCCAAAAACCATGGCAACGAAACGGGCAGAAAAAATGGGCCTGGCAGTTGCTCCGGTGATCAATGTTCTAATGATCGTATTTACGCCGATCACGGTTGCGATTAATTTCCTTGCGAAAGGCGTCCTTTTCCTGCTTGGTGTCAGATCTGATAAAAAAACGGAATCCTACACGGAAAACGAGATCCGGTCCATTGTGGAAGTCAGTCATGAAGAAGGAGTCACGACCAGTGAAGAGAAGGAAATCATTAATAATGTGTTTGACTTTACTGATACGACGGTAAAGGAGATCATGGTGCCGCGTATTAACGTAGTCGCAATCAATATTACCAGTACTTATGATGAGATCATGACCATATTCCGGGAAGAAATGTTCACAAGGTATCCGGTTTATGATGAAGATGGAGAGCATTTTGCCGGCCTGATCAATGTAAAAGATCTGATCTCAATGGAAGATAAGGACAGAGAACATTTTTGTGTACAGGATATTTTACGTGAAATCTCTTATACCTATGAAGGCAAGCATCTTTCCGAACTGTTCCGGGAGATGAAAAAGAAACGGGAAAGCATTATGGCTGTTCTGGATGAGTATGGAGATCTAAGCGGCATTGTGACGGTCGAAGATATTCTGGAAGAACTGGTCGGAGATATCCGGGATGAATATGATGAAGATGAAGAACTGGAAATCATTCAGATCTCAGATCATCAGTACGAAGTGCAGGGATATTTGAGCCTGGATGATATCAACGAAAAGATTGGAACAGATTTTGAATCAGAAGATTATGATTCTATCGGAGGCCTTTTGATCGAGCATCTGGAACGGCTTCCTGAAATCGGTGACTCTGTACAAGTTGGCAATTGTACATTGACGGCAAAAGATGTTGATAAAAACGTGATCAAATTGGTGGATATTACACTTCATGAATCAGGACTTAACTAAAAAACTTCAAATTGGTCTTACCTCCGAGGAAGTCCGCTCTTTAACGGAGCAGGGACTTGTCAACGGAGATCTGAATGTCAAAACAAAGACATATAAACAGATTATTAAAGATAATCTGTTATCTCTCTTTAATCTGGTTAATACCATTCTGGCAGTCTGCATTGCGGTCGTAGGATCCTGGAAGAACGGTCTGTTTTTCCTTGTTGTGATCTGGAACTTTCTGACCGGATGCGTGCAGGAGATCCGCGCAAAGAGAACGATCGATAAATTATCTCTCCTTTCTGCCCCGAAGGCGCATGTCCTGCGGGATGGCGAGATTCAGGATATTCAGGTTAAGGATATTCTTCTGGGAGATATCACACAGCTGAAGCAGGGAAATCAGATCTGCGCAGATGCTGTCATCCTGGATGGAGAATGTCAGGTGAATGAGAGCCTCATCACCGGAGAAAGCACTCCGATCGACAAAAAGACCGGAGATCACCTTCTGTCAGGCAGTTATGTCATTTCCGGTAAAGTAATGGCAGAAGTGGAGCATATCGGCGCCGATAACTACGTTAACCAGATCACACTTGGCGCGAAGTATTATAAGAAGTCCAATTCAGTGATCATGAAATCCGTGAAAACGATCGTTAAAACGATTGCCATTGCGATCCTTCCACTTGCCGGTCTGTTTGTCTGGAATAACTTTTTCCGCGTAGAGCAGAGTTTTACAGAAGCTATGGTTCGCACCGTTGCGGCTATCTCTGCCATGATACCTGGAGGTATGGTCCTTTTGGTCAGTATTGCATTGGCTGTGAGTGTTGTCCGTCTTTCGCGCCATCATACCCTGGTTCAGGATCTTTATTGCGTGGAGAACCTGGCAAGAGTAGATGTGCTTTGTCTGGATAAAACAGGTACGATCACAGAAGGTAATATGACGGTAGAAAGCCTGATCCCGGTATCAGAAGGTAGTGAACAAGAATTCCGGGAGTCAGTCAGACTGTTTGCACAGTCGATGGACGATGAAAACACGACTGTGGATTCTGTCAGGAATTATTTCGGATTGAAAAAAGAGGAGCTTTCCCCAGATCCTTCCATGGTGACGATCCCGTTTTCCTCAGATAAAAAATGGAGTCTTCTATATGTACCGAATGAAGGTTCCTATATTATGGGAGCACCAGAATTTGTCATCCCGGATACGTTTGAGCAGTATCAGGATGAGATCAACCAGTATACTGGACTTGCTAAAAGAGTCGTCCTGTTTGCCAAAAGCTCTCATATGCCTTGCACGAAAGAGGGAGAAGAGTCGCTGGTGGGCAAAGACCTTCCATCAGAAATACAGCCGCTTGGTTTTATCGTAATAGGGGATAAGATCCGTAGTGATGCGAAGGAGATCCTGGAATACTTCCGTCAGCAGGATGTTACGATCAAAGTTATTTCCGGTGACGATCCGGTCACCGTTTCTTCCGTTGCAAAGGAAGCAGGTCTGGCAGGAGCGGAAAAATATATCGATGCGACAGAACTGACTTCCGCAGAAGACATTGAAAAAGCGGTGGAAGAGACTACCATTTTTGGACGCGTTACGCCTTATCAGAAACTGGAGATCGTTAAGGCTCTGAAAGCACATGGGCATACGGTTGCCATGACCGGCGATGGAGCCAATGATGTGCTTGCCCTGAAAGAGGCAGATTGTTCTATAGCAATGCAGAGCGGAAGCGATGCGGCAAGAAATGTATCCAATATGGTCTTGATGGATTCCAATTTTGCTTCGCTGCCGCTGGTTCTTGCAGAAGGCAGAAAAGCAATCAATAATCTGCAGAGATCTTCTTCCCTTTATTTAACTAAGACGGTATATGCTTTTATTATGGCAATCGTTTTTGTCTTTTTAACAACGGTAAAATATCCGTTTGAGAATATTCAGATCACGCTGATCGGATCCACCTCGATCGGACTTCCATCTTTCTTCCTTGCTCTGGAGCCAAGCAAGGAGAGAATTAAGGGTAATTTTATCCGGAATGTATTTCAGATCGCGCTTCCATCCGGTATTTTAATGTTCCTGGCCATCATTACCGTGACCCTGTATTCCGGAAATGTGCTGATGGCAAGTGCGGCGCAGACATCAACCCTGGCAACTTATACGGCACTTGCGGTTGGTCTGATGGTAGCGTTTAATATTTCCGGAAAGATCAATCGATGGAAAACGTGTATGATCATTGGTCTGATCCTGGAAGGACTGGCACTGATTCTGCTTTTCCCGAAATTGTTCTCTCTGGTGCCGCTGAATACATCCCTGTGGATCCTGATGGCAGTTGTCAGCGTCATCTTCTTCCTGATCCATGGTCTGATCTTCCGTATCATTGCACCAAGGCTGGCAGAAAAACAAAAAGCCCGCTCCTCAATTTAGAACGGGCTTTGCAAAAGTATCAATTGATTAATCAAAATGTAATTCCCGGATGACGCGGGCTGGATTTCCGGCTACGATGACGTTGTCCGGGACATCTTTTGTTACGACAGAGCCTGCAGCTACAATTACGTTCTTTCCAATCGTTACACCAGAGAGGATCGTGACACCTCCGCCTACCCAGACATTCTCTTTCAGAACAATCGGCTTTCCGGATACAAAGCCTTCGTTTCGGCGGACAGGATCGAATGGATGACTTACGGTATACATGCCAGTCATAGGACCGATAAAGCAGTTATCACCGATCGTGATCGGGGCGGCATCCAGAAAGACGCAGTTGTAATTGATCAAAACGCTGTTTCCAATGTGGATGTTGAAACCAAAATCACATTGAACCGGAGTTTTCAGACACAGATCATCTCCGACAGACCCGAAGAGCTCTTTTGCAGCAGTAAGCAGCTGCTCCTGATCCTCTACAGGGACCGCATTTAATTTCTGGGCGAGAGTTCTTGCCCGCAGTTTAGCTGCGGAGATTTCTTCATCCCTGTTTTGGAATTCTTCTCCGTTTTTCAGTTTATCCATCTCAGTCATGATATTTCTCCCTCATTTCTACAATTTCATACAACATAATCGTTTTATAGGGAAAAGTCAATTTGACAATTCGCTTTATACATTGTAAAATGCGCAAAATGCGCAAATGAACAGGCCGAAGTACTATTTGGAGCCGGGTCATCTTTGACAGTGGACACCCACGGGACAGCGTTAATACTGTTCACCGGGTGTTTTTATTTAACTTCTTTTACATCCGGTGAAAAACTGGAGGTATCGACTTTGAATCAAAACCCATCAACGACTATTTCTGCGAAAGACGCACAGAAAATTGCGACAAGGGTATCCCTTGTCAGCGTGGTTGGCAATATTATTTTGACAGCATTCAAATTTTTTGCCGGCATATTTGCACATTCCCAGGTCATGATCTCTGATGCTGTTCATTCTGCTTCAGATGTCATCAGTTCCCTGATCGTTATTGTTGGCGTAAAGATTTCAGGCAGGGACGCGGATGATGATCACCCATATGGACACGAACGGTTTGAATGTGTTGCAGCAGTGATCCTGGCTGCTATCCTGGTAATTGTTGGCGGATCGATCGGGATCAAGGCAGTGAAAAGCATTATAGACGGAAGCTACCAGGAAATGGTGCTCCCGGGTATGCTGGCGCTGATTGCTTCTATCGTTTCTATTGTCGCAAAATTTGCGATGTTTCTATATACCCAGATCCATGCGAAACGAATCAACTCTACGGCACTTAAGGCAGAGGCCTGGCATCATTTAAGCGATTCTTTGTCTTCGGTCGGTGCCTTGATCGGTATCGCAGGTGCCCGTCTTGGCGCACCAGTTTTAGAGCCGATCGCCAGCATCGTGATCTGCCTTTTGATTTTGAAAGCTGCATTTGATATTTTCCGTTCTGCCATTGATCAAATGGTAGATAAATCCTGCAGCACAGAAACAGAACAGAAAATCCGTGATTGTGTCATGCAGCAGGAAGGTGTTATCTGCGTAGATATGCTGCAGACCAGAATGTTCGGAAACCGGATCTATGTAGACGTAGAGATTGGGGTTGACAAAAGCCTTACAATAGAAGAAGGACATGAAATTGCGGAGCAGGTGCATAATGCTCTGGAACTGAACTTTGCTTCTGTGAAACACGTTATGGTGCATGTGAATCCAGCAGGATAAAAACTGCTTCCCGATATCTGTCCCTATAACAGAAAAGGCGGATTTTTGACATGAATCAAGGGACAACACGCCATACGATCAAATCTTGTATTGTTTTTCTGCTGCTTGCATCTTTCCTTTTGCTGCTGTCACAGCCGCAGATCACTCTGGCAGAAGATGAGGATCCGGTCATCGAGCAGGATCAGGATTTTGTCGCATATGATTCAGATAATTCAGATTCTTATATAACTTTTGCGCAGGAGGAGTCCTATCCGGATGAGAGGAACATCACGGTTCCGTTTTATTCCATGAAGGACATCCTGACGTGGCAGTTTCCTTATTCGGATCTTTTCTTTACTGTTGATTCCGGTGAATTTCGGACAGAATTGGCTAAGGCATCAATAGGATTGGCCATATCTGCTTTTCGTAATAATGAACTCCCAATGGAAAACCAGAATAAAACTTATCTGGGGAGAGCAGGATTTTCCAATATCTACACTTTTGGATATGATCAGGAAACGGATGAAGATACGCTTTCTGGCGTGATCGCAATGAAAAAGATCGGGGATTTTACACTGATCGCAGCAGCTCCTTGCGGCCAGGGCTACAAAAAAGAATGGGCAAGTAATCTAAAGGTCGGAGATGTGGAGCGGCATGTTGGGTTCAATGAGGCAGCCCAGATCCTGGAAGGGCATATTAAAGACTATATAGAGGAATATCAGATCACCGGAGAAAAGAAGTTCTGGATCTCCGGGTTCTCCCGTGCAGCCGCGGTTTCCAATTTAACTGCTGCGGACATGATCGCAAGCGGAGAGTTCTCTGATGTTTATGCATATCTTTTCGGTGTTCCGCGGACAACAAGAGCACCTGTCAAATACAAGGGAATCTATAATATCTGCGGGGGATTTGATCCGGTCACGTGGTTTCCTTTGGAACAATGGGGGTTTGCCCGGTATGGTACCGATGTTTTCACACCTGTACAGGAAGTAAACAGTGATTATGTGGAATATGTGGCAGGAGCTGATCGGGTGAACCGGCTCATGCAGGGGTCCCCATTTATCAACAGCCCATATATTAATTATCAGCTGCATCTGATCGTGGAGTTTCTTGGGGCTTTATTCCCGACAAGTGCTGATTATGCAGAACAGTTTCAGGCGATCCTGATGGAGACATGGAAAGAGTTCAATCCAGATACGATGATCGAAATGGTCGCTTTAGCCTTGGGTAAGCTGGACGATCTGGATAAACGGGAATCTTACGCGGTCGGCACGTTTGTAGAGTATTTGTCTTTGCTTGGAGCACAGCAGCTTCGGGGGAATCAGGAACTGATAGAAAGCGGCCAGTGGGATAAAAATGCAAGCATTGGTGTCAATTACATGCGGGAACATATGCCGTACACCTATGTGAACTGGCTGTTTTCTGAAAACGCACCGGAAAAACTGTTTAGCGTCCCGGCTTTTTACCGTAGGATCATCCTGGTTGGACCAATTGATGTTTATGTCTATCAGAACGAGGAATTGATCGGAAGCGTTGAGAGAAATGGGAAGATATCACAGGTCAACCAGTGGGAAGGCAATGAGGATTTATTCGTTTCTGAACTTTTTCTTCACCGCAGTAAGAACGAAACGAGTATCGTGCTGCCTATAGATCAGCAATACGATCTGGAGATCTATATGAACAGACCAGGCAGCCTGTTATATTATCAGGTTTTTGGAAGTCATGAACAGCTTTCTGCTCCGGATGGCATTATATACCAGAGTACTATGAAGAAAGGATTGTATGGGCTTACTTTTGATCCGTCCAAATTTGAACCATCAGACCTGACAGCGCATGAAGGCAAAATACTGGAGTCATATTCCTACCCATATGAATATAATCCGTTTGTAGTCATGGCAACGGAGCTGACGAATACCAAATCCATTACATTGGGGAGCTCTTTAACAATGGCATTTGGAATCGTTGTCTTTCTCTGTCTGCTGGGGCTTGTCAATCTGATCATTGCCATTGTGCATGCGATCCGAAAGAAAAAAAGGCCGCGGCCATATTCGAATCTTTACGTCATCATTCCGCATTGCCTTTTGATCGCTCTGTTCGCATTGTTGACACAGTTCATGACATTGAACCTTGTTACGATCGGAATCATGAAAAGTGCATGTGCCGGATTGACGGTCTTTTGCATCTTTATGCTTGGACTGAGGGGGCTGCTCCGTTGTATACGGGGAAGAGAAGAACGAGGATATCGCAGCCAGGCGAAAAAGAAAAAGATCATTGGTGTGATCTATCTGGCGTTTCTTGCCGGAGCCTGCGTATTTTCTTATATGTTTTATAAAGTCAGTCCGCTGGCATCCTATTCGACAGGAAAGGCGCTTCTTTATTACGGAATCACACTCCTGTTAACTGTTGGCAGTATCCTGCTGTTCCCTAACAGGCTTCCACGAGAGAAGAAACAGGTTCAAGTCAGTACTTAAGCTTTTTTTCCAGGGAAGGAGAGTTCAGCTGTTATCTGCGGTTTTCCGGAAGAATCTTTGGAACCGGTTACTATAACAGCCCCATCCCCATCTTCAAAATGATAGGTCTCGGAGACTATTTCATCCGGGGCCTTTTCTTTTAATACTTTTTTGAAGTCGGCAAGGATTCCCGGAACGATCGCCAGGTAGATCCGCATGCCTTCCTTTGCACCATATCGTTTTATCAGTTGTTCCTTTAAATTGCTCCCTGCCATAAGGGCTCCTTTTTGCAATTATTTGTATTCCTGTATCTGATCCAGGATCTCATACAGATCCAGATATGGGATCTTCGTCTCTTTTATGTTATCTCCCAGCTCTAAAACGGGTTCTGTTCCGGCAAATGTGTTCCAACGCGGCAGACCGTCCCCATTTGGATCACCATTCTTAATAAAGTTGATCATGTAGCTGCTGACCATATCTGAAAGGGCACGGTCTTCTTCCGTGTACAGAGCAGAGCCATCAGGAATATTATGGTAAAAATAGACTTCTTCTCCGCTGTGCCAGGAACCGAGCCGTCTGTTTTCTTTCGTGAAATGATACATATAACAAGGGATTTCATTTGCCACAGCTTCTCTGCCAAGACAGTAATGTCCATATGTAAAAAGAACTGCCGTATAGATATCGGCCCAGTTTCGCTTTGCCTCCGCATCTGTTTGTGCCGGGAATAAAGCTAAGATCTGATCAGCATAAGGATCTTCAAAAGATGTACGGATCTTTTGTTCATAATTTTTCATATTTGCAGGAGAGAAGATAATGAATGGTGCACCTTCTTCCCGGTTGAATCCCTGCAGCTGGGCCTCTTCGTTGTAAATTCCTTTTTGATAAGATTCATACGGGGTTTCCGGCAGCACAAAACCATCGATCGTGATGTGATGATGGATGGCCATTTCTCTTACGATTTTATCTGCAGGGAATGCACGAAGATCTTCCAGTGTATGGGCGTGAAGACGGTCCTTCATTTGTTCTGCAGTTTCATAGGCTTCGTCCAGAAGACGGAAAGAGTGCGCAGGTTTTGGAGCAGACACAGTAGAACTTTCCAGGATCACTCGTTTAAATAAACCGTTTGCTAACGGAGATGTACAAAGCGCACTGACACAGGCTGAACCGGCAGATTCCCCGGATATCGTGATATTCTCCGGATCCCCGCCGAAAGCTGCAATATTATCTTTCACCCATTGAAGTGCAAGGATCTGGTCCAGCAGGCCGTAATTGCCTGTGGTATGATTTGGAGATTCTTCTGCTAATGCAGGATCGGCATAAAACCCGAAGATGCCAAGACGGTAAGCCATGTTCACAACAATGATTCCTTTTCTGGCAAGACCTTCACCGCTGTAATCCTGGTACCACGGCTGTCCGGTCTGCAAAGAACCACCATGAATATAAACCAGGACAGGGAGAGCCTGATCGGTTTTTTGGGCAGGACGCCAGATATTCAGATACAGGGAATCTTCGCTGACAGGTTCCCTGTAATTGTCTTTCAAAGAAATTTGGTAATCATGATAACCGATGATCTGAGCCAGGGAATTATAGATCGGCAGATTCTGCACCTGCATGGACATTGGGGCAAAATGATCTGCTTCCAGGATTCCTTCCCATGCATCTGCAGGCTGCGGTTCTTTCCAGCGCAGATCACCAACTGGAGGTTTGGCATATGGAATGCCTGCAAAGACCTCAACCTCTTGGTCTTCTGTAACGACGCCTGTCAAATCTCCCTGCGCTACGTGAATCAGATCTGTTTTCGCAGGGTTTTTCGCCTGCACAGCCGGGATCAGACGGACAGGAGGCCAGGAGATCCAAAGCACAATGCCGCAAAGGATCAGAAGAGCAATCCATGAAAGGAAGCGGATGCCTTTACTCTTTTCTTTTAATTTTGTAGAGCGAAATACATAAAATGCGGCAAATACCAGAACCAGCAAGATCCATCCGAGGATCGTATGCTTGCCAAGTTCCAAAACGGCGAACAGGATCAACAATAAAAGAAAAAAAAGAATACGCCAAAGAATGCCGCGGGATCGTTTTTTTTCAGAGTTCGTTTTCATATAAAAATATCCATTTCTCTTTTTCGTTACTATAGCATATTCCTGTTGAGAATACAGTAAAAAGAGCGATGCAAAAAAGGAGAAAGAATGTATAATATAATCGGGAGGGAATATGATATCCTGCAGAATGGTCACAGATCTGGATGAGCCGGAACTTCTGGTTTATCATGGTCTGAATGAAGCACAACTGAAACACTACTATGAGCCGCATGGAGGGCTTTTTATTTGTGAGAGTCCGAAAGTCATCCGACGGGCCTTGCAGGCAGGATATGAACCAGTATCTCTTCTTGTGGAAAATACACAAAAGATAAAAGAAAATCAGGACATTTTTACTAAATGCAAAGAGGTTCCGGTTTTTGAAGCACCTAAGAAAACCCTGGAGAAGATAACGGGCTATTTTTTGACAGATGGCATGCTTTGTGCCATGAAGAGAAAAGACCTTCTACCGGCTAAAACACTCTGTGAAAATGCATCCCGCATTGCGGTGCTGATGGACATTGAAAACCCAACGAATATTGGGTCTATTTTCCGTAACGCGGCGGCATTAAAACTGGATGCTGTTCTGTTGTCATCCGGCTGCAGTGACCCGTTATACCGCAGGGCTGCCCGCGTCAGTGTTGGTACTGTGTTTCAAATTCCGTGGACGTTCTTAAAGGAAGAAGAAAAGGTGCCGGCAGTTTTGACAGACATGGGATATCAGACAGCTGCGCTTGCGTTATCTCCATCAGCGGAAGCAATTGATCATTCTTCTGCCTGGAAGGAAGAAAAACTGGCGATCCTTCTGGGGAATGAAGAACACGGATTGGCGCCGGATGTGATAAAAAACAGTGATCATACAGTCATCATTCCGATGACAGAAGGAGTGGATTCCTTAAATGTTGCGGCTGCAAGTGCGATCGCATTTTGGGAATTGAGAAAAAGATGAAAAGTTTTCCTGCAAAAATTGATTTACATATGCATACGGTAATCTCGGACGGGACTGACCGACCGGAGGAAATACTGGAAAAAGTGAAAGCAGAAGGAATTGGATTCTTTTCCGTTACAGATCATGATGCCTTGAAGGGCGGGGCCGAAATATTAAACAAGAGACAGGCTGATGATCCTTCCTTTATCACCGGGGTTGAGTTCTCCTGCCGTGATGAAAAAGGAAAATATCACATTCTGGGTTATCATTATGACCTGGAGGGAGAGGCTATTAATTCGCTGATAGAAAGAGGTCACGGTTATCGTCTCGCAAAGACCAGAGGAAGAGTACAGCTTTTGGGCGAAATGTTTGGATTTTATTTTCCGGAAGAAGAGGTGGAGGCACTTCTTTCTTTGGAAAATCCAGGGAAACCCCACATTGGAAATCTGATGGTCAAATATGGATTTGCAGAGTCGAAGGAACAGGCCATTAAGGAGTTTATTAACAAGACCCGTGTCAAAACGACCTATATCCGGCCGGAAGAAGCAATTGATGGAATCCTTAAAAGCGGAGGGATCCCTATCCTGGCTCATCCGTCATTCGGTGATGGGGAGCAGCTGATCCTTGGAGAAGAAATGGAAGAACGCCTGCGGAAGCTGATGGGATACGGTCTGGAGGGTCTTGAAGCATTTTATTCCGGGTTTACTCCAAAGCTTTCCGGAGAATTGCTGTCCTATGCAGATAAATATGACCTGCTTGTCACAGCCGGAAGTGATTATCACGGCAGTAATAAATTGGTCCGGTTAGGAGATACCGGACTGGAGAATACGAAGGACGGACCGAAAGGACTGCTTCGTTTCCTGGAACGGTGTTTGTAAAGGAATATTTGGAGGATAAAGCAGATATGAAAAAATGGTATGCTGTAAAAAAAGACAGAGACGATACAGACTTTAGCAAAGGAAGCCGTAACCGGGCTGAGGCTGAAAAAATGGCCAGGAGCCTCGGAAAAGACGCCTTTATTGCTGTAATGGACGATAATGATCCGCCAGTTTGTGTGGAGGAAATTACGCAGGACAAATTTGTGACGGAATAAAAAGCAAGTATGAACAAAAGATATATTGGAATGTTCTTTCTGGCTGCTGCAGTCTTCCTGGCGGGTTGCTCAAAAGGACAGGTCATGGATGGGCCGGATATGGTAAGAACACCGGAATATATACAGATCGATCAGGAGACCGCCAAAGAGATGATGGAGCGGGACGATGGCCATATTGTAATTGATGTCAGACGACAGGATGAATTTGACAGTGGCCATATCCCTGGAGCTGTTTGTATTCCAAATGAAAGTATCGAAACAACTCCGCCTGTGCTGCTGAGTGATCCGGATCAGGTAATCCTGGTTTACTGCAGGAGCGGGCGCAGAAGCAAAGAAGCTGCTCAAAAGCTTGCGGACATGGGCTACCGGAATGTCTACGAGTTTGGCGGGATCATTGATTGGAGTGGAGAGATCGTTGCAGAAAAACAGGAAATACCTGTGTTAGTGATCACTGCAGAAGATAAAACATTCTATGCACATCTGGAAGATAATTCTTCAGCCGCAGCACTGATAGAGAAACTAAGCAGCGGGGAAATCGTAATAGATCTGCATGATTATGGAAGCTTTGAGAAAGTTGGACCACTCCCTTGGGAACTCCCGAGAAATGATGAGACCATTACGACTCAGCCAGGAGACGTTATTCTGTATCAGGGCAGCCAGATAACGATATACTATGATGAAAATACATGGGATTTCACCAAACTCGCAAAGATTCCTGATATTACAAAAGACGATCTCCTGGAAGCATTTGGAGAAGGCAATGTTTCTGTGATTTTTTCAATTGAGTGGAGAGAATAGCATCTATGAATAAAAAGATCAAAAACATCATTGTGATACTTTTAATTGCAGAATTGATCATAGTGGCAGCATTTGGAGCTGCTGTCTATCTGCTGCAATCGAGGATCATCGCAAACAAGAAGGCGGAAGAACTCAAGTTTGCATTGGCTTGTTTTAACGAAAATGTTGCTGAAAGAAACGAGAACCTGGAGTATTTCGAATCCGAATATGACGCTATGTTTCTTTCTAAGGCAAAGCAGGCAGCTTTTTATATGGATCATCTGGGCGAAGAAGAAGCTGAAACAGCTGCGCTTCAAAATCTTGCCAATATCATGGAAGTGGACGAACTTCATGTCATATCAGCAGACGGAACAATTGCAGCAAGCAGTTGTACTCCAGCCATTCCACTTACAGCAGAGCACATTCATGCAGCTGGAAACAATTGTAAAGAGACGGTCGGAGATAAGAACTTCAGATCTTATGCAGCGCCGCTGAAAGATGGTAATTACATCTTGATGCGTTCGAATGCAGATGAGTTCGATGCAGAAATGGATGAGCTTTCAAGTGACATGCTGTTATATACGTCCTCGCGGCTGGGCTTTAATGGTACGATTGCAGTCTTTGATGAAGAAGGCAGAATTTCTTATGCCAGCAAGCTGGATTATGTTTATGAGGGAGATAATATTTTTGAAAAAGGTCTCTCCAAAGATCATCTCACGGAAAATACTCTTAAAAAATTAAAAATTGAAGGAAGCCAATACTTCATTAGCTTTAAATGGATTGAGAATGAAAAGTTATGGCTGGCATTTGCCATTCCACAAAGCTCAATAAACAATCAAGTAACAGCTACGGTTATCATGCTTGTTTTTTGCTTCTTCTGCATTCTTTCTATTTTCAATATTTATCTTATCTTCCAATATAGTCAGAGCTTAA
>JAEEGI010018593.1_pt1 | contig 14109 bp, 9 predicted proteins | sample 8958751 | NCBI WGS metagenome assembly JAEEGI01 (sample SAMN16246545, study PRJNA631951) | gut metagenome | biome: gut microbiome; feature: rumen; material: KS-attached | host: Bos | place: Iran: Karaj | collected 2018-10
GTCAATGTCAACGAGACCGAGTATCCCAAGGTGAAACGCGGTATGCCCGTGACGGTGAAGTTTGACACCTATGGCGAAGAGACCTTCCAGGGTCAGGTTTACCTCATCCATCCCACTGTTGACGCTACCAGCCGCACCTTCCAGGTCGAGGTTGCCATCACCAACCGCAGCGATAAGGTTCGCACCGGTATGTTTGCCCGCGTGAACTTCAACTACGGCACCAACAACAGCGTTGTCGTTCCTGACCGCGCCGTGCAGAAGCAGGTGGGCTCGGGCGTACGTTACGTCTGGGTTTACCAGGGTGGCGAAGTCGAGTTGCGTGAGGTAGAACTTGGCCAGCGACTGGAAGACCGCTACGAGATCAAGGGCGGACTGGTGCCTGGAGCCCAGGTGGTTATCGCTGGTGCATCACGCCTGCAAGACGGAGCCAAAGTACAACTCAAGAAATAAATCAAGTTTTGCAGTCGCAAAACTTGAGGTTTAGAGTTTAGAGTTTAAAGTTTAGAGAAACTAAACCATATAGAATTCAATTATGAGTTTATATTCCAGTTCAGTAAAACGACCAGTGACCACGATCCTAATCTTCGTGGCGCTGATTGTGCTGGGTCTGTTCTCGCTCAGGAGTCTGCCTATTGACCTGTTCCCCGATGTGGAAACCAACACCATCATGGTGATGACCAGCTATGCGGGAACCAGTGCATCGGACATCGAGCAGAACGTGACCCGCCCGCTCGAGAACACCCTCAACTCGGTGGAGCACCTCAAGCACATCACCTCCAACAGTCGTGAGAACATCTCGATTGTCACCCTGGAGTTTGAATACGGTTACGACATTGAGGCGTTGACCAACGATGTGCGCGACAAACTCGATATGGTGTCGAGTATGTTGCCCGACGATGCCAACACGCCCGTCATCTTCAAGTTCAGCAGCGACATGATTCCTATCGTGCTGCTGTCGGTTCAGGCTGGCCAGAGTATGCCGGGCTTGTACAAGATTCTTGACGAGAACGTTGCCAACCCCCTGGCTCGTGTCGATGGTGTCGGCTCGGTATCTATCGCCGGTGCCCCCAAGCGTGAGGTACACGTCTATCTGGACCCCCTGCGCATGGAGGCCTATAACCTGAGCGTCGAGACCGTTGCCGCATTGGTAGGTGCCGAGAACCGCAACATCCCCGGTGGTACCTTTGATATCGGTAACGAGACCTACCCCCTGCGTGTGCAGGGTGAGTTCAGCGACCCCCAGCAGATGGGTGCCATGGTCGTGGGTATGTCGCCCAGCGGCGGCGTGGTACACCTGCGTGACGTGGCGCGTATCGACGACTCGCTCGAGGAGCGTGCCCAGGAGAGCTACAACAATGGCCAGAAGGGTGCGATGATCATCGTGCAGAAGCAGTCGGGTGCCAACTCGGTGCAGATTTCAGAGAAGATTGCCAAGGAGTTGCCTAAAATCCAGAAGAACCTGCCCAGCGACATCAAGTTGGGTTACATCGTCGATACTAGCGACAACATCCGCAGCACCATCGCCTCGCTTGTCGAGACTGTGCTGTTTGCCCTCTTGTTTGTGGGTATCGTGGTGTTTGTGTTCCTGGGACGCTGGCGTGCTACCGTCATCGTGCTGGTGACCATCCCCATCTCACTGATTGCCTCGTTCATCTACCTGTATGTGACAGGTAACTCACTGAACATCGTTTCGCTGTCGGCCTTGTCCATCGCCATCGGTATGGTGGTCGATGACGCCATTGTGGTGCTGGAGAACGTCACCACGCACATCGAGCGCGGTTCGGCACCCATGCAGGCAGCCGTCAACGGTACCAACGAGGTCGCCCTGTCGGTAATGGCATCGACCTTGACGCTGATTGCCGTGTTCTTCCCGCTAACGCTGGTCAAGGGTATGACCGGTGTGCTGTTCAAGCAGTTGGGTTGGATGGTAACCATCATGATGGTGCTGTCACTGATCTGCGCCTTGATGCTGACGCCCATGCTTTGCAGCCGCCTGCTGCGCCTCAATGTGGGCGATACCAAAATCTTCCAGAAGGTGTATGGTCCCATCCTCAAGGTGCTTGACAAGATTGATGACTTCTATGCAAAGGTGCTTGACAAGTGCGTTGCCCACCGCTGGATCACTACGGCAACGGCATTAGGCGTGTTTGTCGCCTCGATGTTCCTGATGAAGTTTGTCGGCACTGAGTTCTTCCCGACCAACGATAACGGCCGTCTGGGCGTCACGCTTGAACTCCCCATCGGCTCACGCGTTGACCTGGCCAAGGACGTCAGCCAACGCCTGTACAAGGAGTGGACCGAGAAGTATCCCGAAATCCAGTCCTTCAACTACACCGTTGGCCAGGCCAGCAGCGACAACACCTTCGCCTCGATGCAGAGCAACGGTTCGCACATCATCTCGATGAACATCATGCTCAACAAGGCTAACGAGCGCAAGCGCGGCATCACTGAGATTGCCGGCATGATGCGTGAAGACCTCAAGCAATATCCCGAACTGAAAAAGGCCCTCGTCAATGTGGGTGGTGGCCGTGGAGGCGGCATGAGCGGCCAGAACACGCTCGACTATGAGATCTACGGCTATGACTTCACCAAGACCGATAGTGTGGCACAGCGACTGAAACGCATCCTCGAGAAGGTGCCCGGCGCAGCCGACATCAACATCAGCCGCAGCGACTACCAGCCCGAGTACCACGTGGACTTCGATCGCGAGAAACTGGCTATGTACGGCCTGAATCTGAGCACCGCTGCTACTGCCCTGCGTAACCGCATCAACGGTACGACGGCCAGCTACTTCCGTGAGGACGGTATGGAGTATGACATCAAGGTGATGTATGACCCCGAACACCGCCGCAGCATCAGCGACATCGAGAACATCATGCTTTACAACACCATGGGAACCGGAGTCCGTCTGAAAGAGGTGGGTACCGTGACCGAGCAGTTCTATCCGCCCACCATCGAGCGTAAGGACCGTGAGCGCATCATCACCGTATCGACCGTTATCCAAGACCGTCCCATGAGTGAGGTGATTGCCGAGGCCCAGCCGCTCATCGACAAGATGGACAAGCCCGGCGACGTGATGATTCAGCTGAGTGGTAGCTACGAGGACCAGCAAGACTCGTTCGGCGACCTGGCCGTGTTAGGCTTGCTCATCATCCTGCTCGTTTACATCGTGATGGCCGGTCAGTTCGAGTCGTTTACCTATCCAGGTATCATCATGACCTCGATTCTGTTCGCATTCTCGGGTATCGTGCTCATCCTGTTGATCACGCGCACCAACCTGAACGTGATGTCGATGATCGGTGGTATCATGCTGATTGGTATCGTAGTGAAAAACGGTATTGTGCTCATTGACTACATCAACCTGAACCGTGAGCGCGGCATGAGCATCCGCCGAGCCGTAATCAACGGTGGTCACTCACGTCTGCGTCCTGTGCTCATGACGTCGTTGACAACCATCCTGGGTATGGTGCCCATGGCAGTGGGTACGGGTGTAGGTAGCGAGATGTGGCGCCCGATGGGTATCGCCGTGATTGGCGGTCTGGCCATGTCCACGCTGATGACCTTGCTGTTCGTGCCGACGATGTACACCATCTTTGCCTTGACCGGCATCCGCCGCAACCGCAAGAAGATGGCCAAGGAGCACTTGAAGAAATAATATCCAGAACTGCAAATTACGCTGATTAGACCTCTGATTATTCGTTTGATTCGCGTAATTTGTAGTTCTTCAAAATAATAACCAGAAACCTGAAACAATGAAAGCGATATTTATAGCCTTTGACGAGGCCTACTATGACCGCATTGTCGAGAAACTGAATCTGCTCAACTGCCGTGGATTCACGGGGTGGCGCGAGGTACAGGGACGTGGCAGCAAGACGGGTGAACCCCATTATGCTACCCACGCATGGCCCTCGATTGCATCGGCCATCCTGACGGTGGTGGACGACCGCCGCGTGGATGTCGTGCTCGACGAGTTGCACCAGATGGACCTGGCGACGCCCAAACTGGGACTGCGCGCCTTTGTCCTGCCTGTAGAACGTACGATTTAGCCTTAGCGCTGGGCTAGCCCAGTCATCATGCAGTGAATCAGATGGAGAACAAGGGCGTCATCACAGCCAGTGGTCAACAACGCATCGGTTACATCGATGCGTTGCGGGGTTTCACGATGTTTCTGGTCGTGCTCAACCACGTGGCGGCCCTGTGCTGGCAGATTACGCCCGGCACCCCATCGTTCCACACCTACCTGACGCAGATCAGGATGCCCATGTTCTTCTTCATCAGCGGATTTGTGCTCTACAAGGCCGGGGTGGAGTGGAACGGCAGTTACATCGTCAGCTTCTTCAAGAAGAAGATTCCCGTCCAGCTCATCAGCCCGTTCATCTTCTTTGCTATCTTCTTGTACATCAACGATGTAACGCTCTATGAGGGCATCCTGAGCAAGACGAAGTGCGGCTACTGGTTTACCCTTGTGCTGCTGGAATTTTATGTCTTCTACGCAGTCGTGAGGTACTTCGTGCGGGGGCGCTGGTCGGCATGGATACTGCTTGCAATGGGCATCGCCATGTTCTGGCTGTGCCGGACGACGATGACGCTGCATCACCATACGGCGGACAACCTGCTGGCACTCCTCAGTGCGCACCAATGGCGGTTTTTCCTGTTCTTTGTACTCGGCACGCTGGCCAAGGAGCACTTTGCCAAGGTGCAGCAGTGGCTCGACGGCAAGTGGCTGCTGCCCGTGTGCATCGTGTTCTTCATCGTGGTCAATGCCCTCGGGAGCATCCTGCCTGTCAAGGCCATCCCCGTCAAGGGACTGCTGTCACTGACGGGCCTGATTGTCCTGTTCGCCTTGTTCCGCCGCAAGCAGGACTTGTTCTCGCGTGACAACGCCCTGGGGCGCACCATGCAGTATGTGGGACGCCGCACGCTGGACATCTACCTGATCCACTTCTTCGTGCTGCCCCGTGGTTTAAGCGCCTTTACCCTGTTCAGCGACCACCCGATGCCCGTCATCGAGTTCTTCACTTCGTCGGTCATCGCCATCCTTGTGATTGCCGTCTGCCTGTTCGTCAGCAACGTCATCAGACTGAGCCCCTGGCTAGCAAAGTGGCTCTTCGGTGCCAAAGAAACTCATCCCTAAAAGCTCTATACAAGAAACAAAATCACTATCTTTGTCGGCTGAAATGAAGAAGTCCCTGGTCATATTGGCCCTGATGCTGCTTGCCGCCGTGGTGAATGTCGCTGTGGCACAGCCTCCGCAGGATATTGCCGTCGGCAATGTCAGCAACAAGCCCCCCAAGTCCAAGAAACAGCGGGTGGAGCCGTCATATGCCTGGAGCGTAAGCGAGCCACTGGGCCTGCACTACACCTCGACCATCGACACCATCCATCTGGACTATCACCGCACGATGATACCATCGCTGGTGAGCGATGCCTGGCTGACGACGGGCAACTATGGCGCTCCGGGACAGAACCAGATATTCTTCGAGCGTCCCTTGACCAGCGAATTCTTCTTTGAGGACGCCATCGAGGCATGGCTGCACACCACGGGCAAGATGCGCTTCTACAACACGCGCATCCCCATGACGCTGCTCAGCCACTCGACCGGCGGCGACAAGTACAGCAATCTGGACCGTACTCGCCTGGACTTCTCGGGCAACGTCAACCGCAAGACACAGGTGGGCGGCGCTATCGACTACATCTACAGCAAGGGCTCCTACGACATGCAGGCCGACAAGGACTTCACCTGGCGCCTGTACGGGTCACACATCGGTGACCGCTACGAGGTGCAGACGTTTTTCAACCACTACAACTACACCACCAAGGAGAGCGGCGGTATCACCGACGACCGTTACATCACCGACCCCGCCGAGGTGCAGGGCGGTGAGACCAAGGTGGACAACAAGAGCATCCCCACCATGCTGAGAGCGACACACAACCACCTGGAGGGCAGCCAACTGTGGCTCAACCAGCGCTACAAGGTGGGATTCTACCGCTACCGCCGCGACAGCATCACCGACACCATCATCGACCGCACTTATGTGCCCGTGACGAGTTTCATCTGGACGCTCGAGTTCAAGCATGCCAAGCACCAGTTCCTGAACAGCTCCGCTGCCGAGGACAAGAGTTTCTTTGACCACACCTATCTGGGGCTGGGCGGTACCGATGAGACGACAAGCTACTGGCGGCTGCGCAACACCGTGGGCGTATCGATGTTGGAAGGCTTCAACAAGTACGCCAAGTTCGGTTTCTCGGTCTATGGCACCCATGAGGTGAGACGTTTCACCCAGGTTACCGACAGCGTCACGGGAGCGACGCTGCCCGAGGGGCTGGAAGCCGTACCGGCCGTTGTGCCCCATCGCGCGACGCACAACCTGCTGTGGCTGGGCGGCCAGTTGACCAAGCAGCAGGGCTCCTTGCTGCGCTACAACGCGACGGCACAATTCGGTGTACTGGGCGAAGCCGCAGGCGAAATCGACTTGACAGGCGATGTGACAACGCGCTTCAGGATGCTGGGCGACACGGTGAGCATCAAGGGCTACGGCTACTTCAAGAACCTGGCTGTACCCTATCTGCTGAAGCACTTCATTTCCAACCACTTCGTGTGGGAGAACAGTTTCTCCAAGACCAAGCGGGTGCGTGTGGGCGGCGAGTTGGACATTCCCTTCTCGTGGACTAACGTCAACGTGGGTTATGAGACGCTGACCGACTACATCTATTGGAACTCCGACGGCCTGCCTGCCCAGCATAGTGGAGCCATCCACGTGCTGAGTGCCCGCCTGCACCAGGGCTTGCATTTCAAGGCCTTCAATTGGGATAACAGCGTGACGCTGCAGACCAGCAGCAACCAGCAGGTGTTGCCCTTGCCCAAGTTCGCGGTTTACAGCAACCTGTATGCCACGTTCACCATCGCCCGCGTGCTCCATGTCCAGATGGGCGTTGACGGCAACTACTACACCAAGTACTATGCGCCCGTTTACAACCCTGCTACAATGACGTTCCACAGCCAGCACGAGCAGGAATGCGGCAACTTCGCCATCATGAACCTGTATGCCAACTTCAAGATGAAGCAGGCACGCTTTTTCGTCGCCTGGACGCACATCAACCAGAAGATCAAGGGCGGTGACGCCTACTTCGCCACTCCCCATTACCCGCTCAACCCTGCCCGCCTGCAGGTGGGCGTGTCGGTCAACTTCGTCAACTGATCTTCACCCCCCTGAGGCACGGGATTTCTCCAGCAGGTCCCAGGTTTGACTTTAACCGGGCAAACACAGGGCTTGTTTGAAAAAAAAGTGTAATGATATAGCTGCCAGCCCAGACCCTGCGGGGCTAATGCGAATTACACGAATTTATCAAATTATATACGAATAGATTTTTATTTTTTCGTGAAATTAGTCTCATTAGCGAAATTGGCTTCGCCGAACTAAAGGTTCGCATTAAAAAAACTTTCAGGGTCAACTCCTATATAGTTCCCAAAAAAAAGTGTAATTTTGCCGACGAATAATTGACGACTTCAAATATCATTATCAAACTAATCAAGGAATTTAATTATGCCTAAACTTTCAGAACGCAGCGTGAAGATGCCGGCATCGCCCATCCGTAAGCTTGCTCCGTTTGCCGCCGAAGCCAAGAAACGCGGTATCAAAGTGTATCACCTCAACATCGGTCAGCCCGACCTGCACACCCCCGAGGAAGGCCTCGAGGCACTCAAGCACGTTGACCGCAAGGTGCTCGAGTATTCGCCCTCTCAGGGTATTCCCAGCTACGTGGAGAAACTGGTGGGTTACTACAAGCGCTACAACATCGACCTGAGTGTGGATGACATCATCGTGACCTGCGGTGGCAGTGAGGCCGTGCAGATGGCCTTCATGGTGTGCCTGAACCCTGGTGACGAGATTATCATTCCGGAGCCCGCCTATGCCAACTACATGGGCTTTGCCTGCGAGACCGGTGCCGTAGTTCGCACTATCACGACGCACATCGAGGACGGTTTCGCTCTGCCCCCCGTCGAGGAGTTTGAGAAGGTGATCAACGAGCGCACCCGCGCCATCATGATCTGCAACCCCAACAACCCGACCGGTACGCTCTACAGCCGCGAGGAGCTGATGCGCCTGCGTGACCTGGTAAAGAAATATGACCTGTTCCTGTTTGCCGACGAGGTTTACCGCGAGTTTATCTACAGTGACGCCCCCTACACCAGCGCCATGCACCTCGAGGGTATTGAGAACAACGTGATCATGATCGACAGCGTGTCCAAGCGCTACAGCGAGTGCGGTATCCGCATCGGTGCCTTCATCACCCGCAACAAGGAAGTGCGTGCTGCCGCCATGAAGCTGGCTCAGGCCCGTCTGAGCCCTCCCCTGCTCGGCCAGCTCGTTGCCGAGGCATCACTCGATGCTCCGCAGTCCTACCACAAGGGCGTCTATGACGAGTACATCGCTCGCCGCAACTGCCTGGTGGAGGGATTGAACAAGATTCCCGGCGTCTTCTGCCCGATGCCCATGGGTGCTTTCTACACCGTGAGCAAGCTGCCGGTGAAAGACATCGACGACTTCTGCCGCTGGTGTCTTGAGGAGTTCAACTACGAGGGCGAGACCGTGATGATGGCTCCTGCCAGCGGTTTCTATGCCACCCCCGGCCTGGGCAAGGACGAGGTGCGCATGGCCTACGTGCTCAAGATCGAAGACCTGAAGCGCGCACTGGTGGTGCTCGAGAAAGCCCTCGAGGCCTACAACGCACGCTAAACGACACATTCTATCATCAAACAGCCGCCAGCACATCACTCTGGCGGCTGTTTCTTGTCTGACAACGTCCGGTGGGGTGTGACCAACTGCCCTTGCAGGAATGACAAGAATTTATTATCTTTGTGGTCAAGAAAAAAACGCTGACTAGATGATGAAACAACAACAGCCCGCCAAGCGGGGACAAATGATACTCTATCTGGCACTGCTAGCAGTGGTCGTGGGGTGCATGGTGGCACTGAGCATGTGTGACAAGCCCGTCGAGGGACCTGACACCCGGCCCAGCGGTGGTGACACGCTGGACATCGCCATCGAGTACTCGCCGGTAACCTACTACACCTATGCCGACACGCTGGGCGGCTACAACTATGACCTGCTGCGCCTGATGTCGCTCAAGGCAGGACGTCCCATGAAGTTCCACCCCGTGGTCACGCTCGAGAAAGCCCTCGCCGGACTGGAAGACGGCCACTATGACGTGTTGGTGGCACAGTTCCCCATGACGGCAGGTGACACGGCACGCTTTGCCTTCACCGACCCCATCTACATCGACCAGCAAGTGCTCGTTCAACGTCGGGGCAGCGACGCTATCCATTCCCAGTTGGACCTGGCAGGCGACACGGTGTGGGTGGTCAAAGGCTCGCCCATGGTGGGCCGCATCGCTAGCCTCAGCCGCGAGATTGGCGACACGATTTATGCCCACGTCGATGAACTGTACGGCCCCGAGCAGCTGATGATGATGGTGTCCTCGGGCGAAATACGCTATGCCGTGGTCAACCGCTCCATTGCCCGTGCAATGGCCAGCCAGTTGCCCAACCTGGACCGCTCGGTAGCCATCAGCCTGTCACAGTTCCAGTCGTGGATGGTGCCCAAGGACCGCAAGGGCCTGTGTGACAGCCTCAACCGCTGGCACAGTGCGGTGAAACTCGACACGGCGACCTATCTGGGTCTGCAGCGCCGCTACTTCGGTGGCACATTCCCCACCTTGGCACGATAATTGCAGCGTTTTTATTACCTATATTTACCCATCTCAGACAGATTAACACATCATTGCCCTATGTTCACCAGGAAAAAAAAGAGACAGCCCATCATCAAGGACTTTGAGCAATTCCTCAAAGCGTACAACTGTACCTACACCACCGAAAAGGAAGACTCGGGAACGTACATCTTCTTCAAGTTCCAGGGAGGGAATTTCATTGCCTCTTTCCTTGGAAGTAACGACTTTGTCGAGATCACCTTCCCCTGTATCGCGAGCGCCCCGGTTGACAAGATGAACTATGTGCGCTCGAAGTGCAACGACATCAACCACAAGAATGCCCTGTTCAAGGTCTATTACACCATCGACCATGAGGAGAACAACATCGACATCAGCATCTCGTTCTTCAACAACCGGGTTACCCCCGATGAAATGGTCAATGAGTTGACTGCGGCATTTGAAATTCAGCGGCAGTGGAACAGCGATTTCGCCGATGCCAGCAAATCCGGCAACGAGAACAGCTCTTCAGACCTCGAGAGTGACATCTACCAACAACGCCGCGAACTGTTCCTGCTGCGCCAAATGGAGCTCAGGGAACAACCCGTCGGCAACATTCAGATAGCGTCCGACCCCAATGCCCTCACGCTGTGGCAGATGCTTGAGACCATCGCGCCGCTGCCCAACGCAAAGCTACTGTTCATGAACGTGAACACGGTGGACGGACAGCAGCGCATCGACCAAGAAAGCGCCATGCGCAACTTCGACCTGCGCCGCGCCCTGACCAAGGGCTATGGCAAGGAGGCCCACCTGGTGCGCGACTACGCCTTGATCGACCTGCACTATATCCAGGGCATGGACCAAAAGCCCCGCATGCTGTCTGTTGCACTCACTGCCGAGGGCGAAGATGAGCACGCCATCTACACGCGCGTGACCATCACCCGTGCCCCCCGCAATGTGGGCCGCAACTATTCCATCACCAACGAGGAGCACCAAGCCCCGTTGAGCACGAGCATGCTCATTGCCCTCGACCGCACCGACGACAAGCAGCACCACCAGGAGTTTGACTACATGTGGACCGAAGCCCAGCAGAAGATCAGGGACAACGAGGTCAACAGCATGACCGAGGACCAGAAGCTGCTCGGCCAGGTGACCTATGCCGATGTCGCCTACTGCCTGTACTGGGGCCAAAAGATGTTCTATAGCGGACGCTACTACGAGGCCACGCTCTACTTCGAGAACATGATCAACAGTTACCGCAAGAACTTCTTTGACCTGGACACCGACCAAAAGCGCACCTTCCTGGAAACGGCCTACATGCTGGGATTCTGCTACAACGAGTTGGGCTTGCCCAAGCAGGCGTTCTACTACCTTGACCTGCTCTCGGACGACGGTAACATCCGCCACACCATGGAACTGGTCAACGCCATGGCCAACAGCAAGGACCTGCGCGTGTTCAACTACACCGAGAAGGTGATGGATGAGGTGAAGCGCAACTTCAGTGAAGCCGATGAGCTCCCCGACCACATCAAGGACTTCATCAACTTCCTGCGCCGTCGCCGCGGTTATGCTTACGTTGACTTTGAGCAGCTGGACCAGGCCGAGAAGATTTTCACCCAGATGCTCGACGAGGTGGAAAATGCCGACTATGCCATCAACGAGCTGGCCTATATCAAGAAGCTGCGCCAGCAGCGCGGTGAGGATGTGACAGCCGACGCTGGTAATGCATCGGACGACGGCAATGACCAGGCCCAAGGCAAGTAAGCTCCACAACCACAAGACAACTGCTGGCCGATTGACTGAAATTCAACGTCAATCGGCCAGCAGTCGTTATTGTAGTAGGCGAAAAATCTCGTTAAGGTTTGGCATGGAGTGCCGTGCCGAAGTAGCGGGGAATCGGTGTCTCGAAGTAGAGCGCTTCGCCCGTCACGGGGTGGTGGAACGCCAGGCGGAAGGCATGCAGACACATGCGCGTGCCGGGATCATCCTGACGGCCATACTTGCCGTCGCCCACGACAGGGTGACCGATGTCGGCCATGTGGACGCGGATCTGGTTCTTGCGGCCTGTGAGCAAGTGGAGGAACAGCAATGAACGTTCAGGGGCCTGCTCAACGAGTTCCCACTCGGTTGCTGCCCACTTGCCGCCGTCGTCCACGGGACTGCTCACGACAACCATGCTCTCGGTATCATGCAGCCAACTCTCAATTTTTCCGGCAGGATCTTCCATGACGCCCTCGACCACAGCGACATAGCGGCGGTCGATGATGGTGCTGTGCCAGTCGGCTGTCATCTGCTGCTGCACATCAACGCTCTTGGCAAAAACCATCAGGCCCGAGGTGCGGGCATCCAGACGATGCACCACATGGGCTGTGCAACGCTGACGGGTTTCGGCAAAATGCTGGTCGAGCAACGTCTTCATGTTCAGGCTACCGGCTCCCACAGGCATCGACAGCACACCCTGCTGCTTGTCCACGACGACAACCCAACGGTCTTCATAGACGATGCGATAGTGGGGATTGTTGGCCGACGTGAGGCGTGCATGGCGGCGTATCTGCACCACACAGCCCGGGTCGAGGGGGTAATCGACATGGGACTGAACCCGGCCGTCGACAGTGACACCGCCATGTGCCAGGATGGATTTGGCCTTGTTGCGGCTGATGCCGTCAAGGGTGTTCATAACAAATTCGAGCAACTTGGCGGGTTGCTTCACCTCGCGGGTGACAGCCTTGTCATCGTTGCGGGGCACACGGTGGTCATGACGTCGATTGGACACTGTTCTTTATCGATTTGATGGTTGATTACATATTTTGCACACGCCAATGGAAAGCACTAGCGTACAGCTTTTTAATCAAAGATGTGACGCAGGCGTGAAAAGATGCGGCTCTTGTCACTCTCGCTGGGCTTGACATGCTCACCGGCATTCTGCAGCATGGCGATGGCCTGCTTCTCGGTGTCGTTGAGTTTCTCGGGAATGTAAACCATGACATTGATGAGCAGGTCGCCCGTGCCATAGCGCTGAGGCGAAGGCAGGCCCTTGCCACGCAGGCGCAGGATGCTGCCCGGCTGGGTACCCGGCTTGATGGTTACCCGAGCCTTGCCATCGACAGTGGGCACATCGACCTTGCCACCGAGCACGGCCGTGGGAATATCAAGCATCAGGTTGTAAATCAGGTCATTGCCGTCACGAGTGAGTTGTGCGTCACGCATCTCCTCAATCACCACGAGCAGGTCGCCAGGCACACCGCCACCAGGGGCATCGTTGCCCTGCCGGCTCATGCGCACGGTCATTCCCTCGCTCACTCCAGCGGGGATGCTGATGCTCACGACTTCCTCCTTACGCACAAGGCCCTTGCCGCTGCAATGGGGGCAGGTCTCCTTAATGCGCTTGCCGCTGCCACCACAGGTGTGACACGTAGTCTGGGACTGCATCGTGCCAAACATCGTGCGCTGCATGCGCACCTCCACACCACTGCCGTGGCAGGTGGGACAGGTCTCGAGTGCCGTACCGTCCTTGGCGCCAGTGCCGTGGCAGTGGTCACAGGACTTCATGCGCGGGATGCGCAGTTTCTTCTCGGTACCCTTGGCTATATCGCTGAGGGACAGCTTGACACGCACGCGCAGGTCGGTGCCTCGATTGACGCGCTGTGATTGGCCGCCGCCAGCACCGCCTCCAAAGAAGTCACCAAAACCGCCAAATCCACCGAAACCGCCGAACAGGTCACCGAACTGGCGTAGGATGTCTTCCATCGACATGCCTCCGCCATAGCCGCCACCGCCCATCTGCTCGCCGGCAAAACCGAACTGATCATAACGGGCACGCTTATCGGGGTCGCTGAGGACGTTATAGGCCTCGGCGGCCTCCTTGAACTTTTCCTCGGCGGTCTTTTTCTCGGCATCGGACTTGCCTTGCTGCTTATCGGGGTGGTACTGGATGGCCAACTTGCGGTAAGCCTTCTTCAGGTCGTCGGCAGTGGCATTCTTGTCCACGCCCAGTACCTCATAGTAATCTCTCTTTTGTGCCATATTCTTTAGTTTCTGATTTCTGCTTGTTGTTTAACTGCCCACAACCACCTTGGCATGGCGCAGCACCTTGTCGTTGATCATGTACCCCTTGATGGTCGTGTCGATGACCTTGCCCTTCATCGAGGGATCAGAGGCCGGGAACATGGTCACTGCCTCATGAACATCGGTGTCAAAGTCCTTACCTGTTGACTCAATGGGCATCACATGCTGGCTCTCGAGGTACTTCACAAACTTGCTGTAGATGAGGTCCACACCCTCCTTAAGGCTGCCGATGTCACCACCCTTGTTGATGGCATCGATGGCCCGCTCCATATCATCGACCACGGGCAAGAGATCGCGCATGGCGCTCTCGGCTCCGTTCTTGATGAGGTCGGCCTTCTC
>JAEEGI010018594.1_pt1 | contig 14109 bp, 8 predicted proteins | sample 8958751 | NCBI WGS metagenome assembly JAEEGI01 (sample SAMN16246545, study PRJNA631951) | gut metagenome | biome: gut microbiome; feature: rumen; material: KS-attached | host: Bos | place: Iran: Karaj | collected 2018-10
CCTCCGCTATCATATCAATCTCATGCTCACCCTTACGGTCCCACCAGCGTCCCAGACGTGTATACGCTCCCGACTCCACTGCCACACGGTGGAAATATCGTTCCAACATCAAACCGCTGAACGTATTGTAGTCCCGCGTGATAATCTCCTGCAGCTTGCAGTAGTTCTCAATCTCGATGATATAGCTATACTTGAACACGAAGCGGAACCAGAACGAATAGAACACATCATCCATCTCGTACCGCACATTCTTCGTCGCGCTCTTCTCAAACAGAGGCTGACGCTTGGCTATCAGCTCATAGTCCTTCTCCAGGTTCGTCAGGTAGCCGCCCACCTCCCTTCCTATGACATCTTCAATCTCGCTGCGGGTATTCCGGCCTCGGGCTATGCACGACATGATGGAGAAGTACGTCCCGTAGTCCCGCCCAAACTCCTCTATCAGGTTATTCTTACCCTCCGTCAGGAAGGTAGAGTTTGCACTTACGACATGCCCTATCATACTGTCCTTGTCCAGCGCACCGGCATCCACCAGCAGAGCCACATACTTAGCCACGCCACCCGTAAAAGTAAACAATGCCAGCAAGTCCTCTTTGCTATACCCCGGCTTGGCATCCTCCATGATCCGTTTCAGCACCGAAGGCCGGAAAGGCTTCACCTTCAGCTCCCCGGTGTTACGTCCATACAGAGGCTCTTTCTTATCCTTAAAAATCTTCTGCATCATCGAGTAGATGCTGCCACACACTATCAGGTTGATGTGCGACGTCCTCTCATACTCGTCCCATATGTCCTGCATCTCGCTGAACACAGCCTTGTTCACCCTGTAGAAGTCCTGGAACTCATCTATCACCAGCGTAAAGCTCCGTGTCTGCGACAGCTGCATCAGGTAACGGAATATATCGCTGAAACGCCTGCTGTTGCCAAGGACAGGAATGCCCAGTTTCTCGCTGATCTCCTCCAGATACACCTCGCAAAGATCCGACTCCGCCTTCCGCGCCACGAAGAAATACACAAAAGGCTTGTCCTTGTACGCCTCACGTATCAAAGTGGTCTTGCCGATACGCCTGCGGCCTGTCACCACAGTAAAACGAGCCACGTCTCCGGCTGTCTCACGCACCTCACGCAAGAAAGCCATCTCTTCTTCTCTGTCGTAGAATCTCATAACGTCTTCGCCTTTAAATTTCCGAAACAGCCAGTTCCGAAACAGCCATTTCGCTTGCAAAGTTACTCAATAAATTCCAATTATCAAAAGAAATCCTCAAAAAAACGATGATGCAGCCAAACAAATTCTTCTTTCCACCATCCCCCCTCCACCCTCCACCATCCCCTTTCCTCTTTCAAGAACGACCACGAATCCAACGGATTCTCACGGATAAGGGATTCTTTCAGATGGCAGTCATGAAATGACTGCTTTATTCATGCCAGCATGAATAAAGGTTTGCTTTTGTTGGAAGAATCTTAAGAGCTTGCTCTTAGAAGTTCTTACGACAAAAGCGAACACATCATCTGAAAGAATTCCCGACCACTTCAATTTTCAATATAATTTTTGCTTTAATTTTGAGCCGAAGGCGACCAATTATAATCTGTGATGTCCGTGAAATCTGTGTGACAATTTTGAACTAAATTTTTGCTTAAATTTTGAGGCCTTCAGGCCGACCCATATCAGTTTAAAACCGTATAAAACCGTGGCTAAAATCTGTGATATCTGTGTAATCTGTGTGACCTTAAAACATCCGTTAGTTCCGTGCAATCCGTGGTCACCCTGAACCGTATTACTTCACTGTGATTGAATTCTGAATAAGCAATCGGAACTTTGTCTTGCTATGGAACTCGTTCATCTGTACTTTATGCGAACATGGATAATGCGGAGATTTTCTGTTTGCTGCATACGCCTCACGATGGCGGAAAGCCTTATAATCGTGGTTCTCACAAAACAACTTAATGGTAGATGCCAGCTGGTCAATGCCATGCTGTATCCAATCGCCTTTTTTTACTTTTAATTCTACGAAAGCCAGCCACTCTTGCCCATGACGCAGCATACCGTCACACAGGCTATAGGTCTCTGATGGCACAGGATGAATGATGACATTATGATCTAACGGTGTAAATAGTACTTCATGACACTTCGGATTATCGACCGCGGCATTCCACGGTCTTACCTTTTCGTCCGTCGTACTATATGCCATAGTCTCCTCACCATCCTGCTGCACCCCGTCATTGATGCCAAAAACAGGATCACGACGTGGCTGCTCCCGCTGATAAACCGGAGAGAAGAAATCAACCTTCAAGGGCATCCTCAATTTCAAGTAACTGGTTAAACCTCTCGTTCGATTCCATCAGCAAAGCATTCAAGTAATTATCATCGCTGGGCAAGCCGTCATAATCAGGCAGTTGCACGACCGTACCATCTGCCCTAATTTCATAAACGGCCAGTTTGTCTGCAGACAAGCAACTCTCAACAGGCAAGACCTTCCTAATATCTTCCTCAATATCCTTGCCTGCAGCTTTCTTCATCACCGTCTCTGCTTTCACCGCCAGGCTCAGCTCGTCGATGATATACGGACTATGTGTAGTGATAACAAGCCCATTCCATTCGTTGGCATTAAACACTGCCAGCAGCCTGTGAAGGACATCCCTTTGAGACAAAGGAAACAGGTTCTGTTCCGGTTCCTCTACAATATTGAGGAAGCACTCATTCTTATACCTCCTATTAAGCTGCTCAATCAATATACGACGCAAGGCTTCGTTCAGGCTCTTGTCCTCCAGGATATTATTCACTTCTCGCTGGAGCTTCTCCAACTCCTCGGCACTCATCTCATGCGAATCGCCTCTCTCCACCATTAACGAAAGATAAGCAGATACCACCATCAAGGGGATGACAGACTGCAGTCCGCTCGCAGCCTCGTGCAGTCTAAGTCTGTGGTCTTTGCCGTGCAGCCAAGCGATTTTATTCAGTTTGTCATAATGTACGGAGAATCCGTCAATAGGAATCTTATAGTCTCCTGCATTCAGGGCCTTTTTAAACACCTGTTGTAGTGACAGCAGCGAAGGAGGCAGGTTGCGGATCTTCTCTGCCTGCTCCACGGCAACCATAAAGTTACGTTCTGCTGGCACATACATTATCTGGGGCATGTGGTAAGTCGTCCCTTCTTTTTCAATTACTGCTATCGTATCATTCCTATACTGTATGTCTACCCGTTCTCCCTGATAATGAATATAAGTCTTGCCCTCAATAAAAAAATTGCTCAGATAATGATATCCACAATAGCGTTCTCTGAAATTCTTCGCTGTCAGGTCTTTCCTGGAAATTTCTTTCCTCACCAAGGCCTTCTCAATCCAGGAACATGTGGAAATGAGTTTAGCAATCGTACTTTTGCCACTCCCCTGCTGTCCACAAAACACCATGACTGCTCGAACCTCAAGTTCGCCGCTCTCCGATATTGGTCCGAAATGTCGAATCCTTATGTACTTTGCCATAACACTTGCTTCAATTATAAAATGCAAATATACAACAAATCCTGATATTCTGCCTCAAATGTCTCTGTTATTTAACTTTTATTGATAAAGAATACAGTTCAGAAGCAAGAGCTTCCGTGTAAAACCGTGGCTAAAATCTGTGTCATCTGTGTAATCTGTGTGACCTTAAAACATCCGTTAAATGCGTGCAATCCGTGTTCTTGCTCTTTCCTCTCTCACATCTCCTCCATCGACAGCCCCTTGTACGAAATAGTATATCCTTTGAATCCGTGTGTCGACTGCAGGAACGCCTCAGCCTTCTGTTTCAAGATGCCCAAACTGATCTCATCCTTCTGACGCTTAATCTCAAAGAACGTTGCAGTGTCCGACAGCTCATCCTCCGCTATCATATCAATCTCATGCTCACCCTTACGGTCCCACCAGCGTCCCAGACGCGTATACGCTCCCGACTCCACTGCCACACGGTGGAAATATCGTTCCAACCCCTCTCCGGCTTCATCCTTCCTGCATTCATTGCTTTACGATTCGCCTTCAGCCAGTTCAAGAAGTCATGTTCTTCAATGCGATGCCTTGACGGATTCCGGTTGTTCACCTCAATAAATGTCACCACCTCCTGAAAACGCACCAACCACTTTTCATCCTGCGTCATACTAATACTATCAACGAAACCGTTTAGTCAAAAACGTCTCTCCAAAAGAAATCCGGTGCATCAAAAGTGGACATTCCAATTGAATGAACTTTCATAACTCTCGTTTCTTGATCATTGAGAGGATATTTCTTCAACAATGGCTTTACAACTGCAGAGTCATACAATTCCACGTTTGCATCCATAGTAGCATGCATCTCTCTGAATTTCTTCACAAATGCCAATAATCCTTCATCACTCACATCGAGACCTTTATATACCACATAAAAGTTTTCAACCCTCGGCTTATGATTAGTACCTATAATTTCATATTCTTCATCGGTCAAAGCATTCTCTATCTTTCGACGCAGCGAAAACTTCAAATCGGGTATAAAGTCGTAAGAGTCCTTTGGTTTGGTCATTTCAAAAATATCCACATTCCTTCCTTGCAGGCCTTCGATAATACGCTGCTTGTGTGCATCTGACATATTAAAGCCCAAATACAATGCTTTCAATGCCGATTTAGCATAAGTTTTCACACCTGGCTTATCATACACCAACCTAAACTCCCTTTCTCGTTCCCAATCAGTTCCTTTGGTACCAAGCATTTTTTGTAGGAGTACTGTTTCATTCGAGAAATCAGTTACATCTATTGTCGGAACTTTTTCCTGATAATCAACAGTCACCCTATTAACAAGCAAAGGGAACTGCTCATTCTGAACTAGCCTGTCAATATCATATGCTATACAGAACCCATTATATTTACCAGCATAAAGAGACCAAAGCAATTTATTATTTGGGAACGTCTCATCTGGCAATGCCATGGAATAGACACCAACAGACTCTACACTTCTTTTCAAATCTCTCCACCGACTTCTTACTTTAGTTACATCGCAATGATAAGTGGCTGCAATCTCATCCAATTGTCTATCAACATTGTCAGCATACGATCCCTCAAAGCAGTCGTTAAGCTGACTTATCGGAGAAGCATATAACTGGTCGGCAAGTAGCATATCTATATCTCTGCACTTACCGTCTTTCTCTATACAAGCTCTATATTTGAATGCTATCATTTTTGTATTTTGTTTCAGAACCTCAACCCTTCAATAATCTCCATATGGGTAGGATTGGGATTATCTGTTTTCATATAATAATACCCAGCATGGTCTGAACCTGCTTTCCTATACCTTTTAAGATAAGCTAAGATTTCAGTCCTATTCGCATCGTCTTCCTGCAAAGAATCCTCAACATACTTTGCAAATAAATCCACCTTGCCATCTACAGGAAATATTTGCTTAAAAAAAGGATCTTTAAATGCCATAACACACTGCGTGTCATTCTCCTGGTTAAAAACGAGGAATCCGTTCAAGTACTCATTGGTTTTATCTTTATGAAGAAACTCGCGCATGACATCATTCGCCTCTTTCATAATAATTACACGGTGATTCTCTATATGATCTATACAAAGCCTATATAGAGAAGATACCATCGGTGTATATTGTTGCTGCTGTTCTATATATTTCTTGAAAAATTCAAAGTTACGCTGTTTCACTTCGTCACTCTTCAAAATAAATTTATTTACATCCTCTACACCGTCATCTGATGGAGCAACAAGCGTATGTGTTACTCTCAACAAAAAAGTTGTCGGAATAAAGTATATTTCATCGTGATTATAGATGGTACTCAACAAATAATCATGATAATCATCTTCACTCATACCATTATATCCTTTCTTTTCAAAATTAGTCTTGTAAATAAGTTGTAACTGGAGAGAATGTATGTATGAGTCATTATCATCTGTGATAGCAGAGTACAAGAATACCAATCTGACAAATTGTTTAAAAGTATCCCTTTTCGTCAAAGAACCTTTCGGGGTAAAATCCTGCCAATTTTGATAGCGCAGAAAATCAACAATATCACTTTCTGCCTTCATTTGCATACATTGCCTGTAGAATTTTTCAATTTCCTCATTGTCCTGCATCGTGTACAACGATTCCAAAGCTTCTGCCTGAACATGCCCATAGCTCCGATTGGTAAAATACATATCAAAGTACTTTAGGTACTTTACGGAACGGAATGATGGATTCTTCGTACTGTAGCCATATAGATTTCCGAATTTATAGTCTTCAAAAATACACCTAAGGATATTAATTGACCTAGGCAGTTCTCCTTCAGGTTCTTTTCCGTTCTTATCTCTACTATATTTTTCTTTTAACGTGAGTACAGCGTCGGCATTGGGGGATTGAAATATGCTCCCATTTTCAACATACTCCTTTCTATACAGGCTACAATAATCATCATAGTATCTAAACTTCATCAGTTCCAATAAGAAATACTCATCAAAGTCTATCTCATGTTTTGAATTAAACGCATAGTCCATAAGGAACATATTACAGAAATTCTTAACTTCCCTCAGATTTCTTACACATTCTGCTATAATCCTAAACCGCTTGTTCATGATGGGCAGCAGTTCTATATCCCCACTTACCTTTTTTACAAGTATCTGATACACGGAATTTACGACACTAACATCAGAACGTAAGGGCAAATGGAACCTCAACGTAAAGAACTTGTCAATATACGCGATGTCCTTATCACTTGAATATCGTTTTAGGGCTTTTGACACAGCGCCTTCATCATATGCCGTTATGAATATTGTATGCCTGAAGGCGGCATTCTTGTCTATCAGTTTTAGCACCTCTATAATTTCGACATCCACCAGCCTATCAAAATCATCAATAAAGACTATCAGTCTTTTCCCGAGTTTATCAAGAGCACGATTTACATTATCAGTGGCATTATCCCTTGTCCCTTTTACAACTCCCGTGAAGATTTTCGCTATGGGATGCACATTATGGACACCTATTTTTTCCAGATAATTGGCTATTTTATTCCTGATTTTTGCTTCATCAGGTATCGAGTCAGCCAATACTTTGAAGAAATCCTCCTGAATAGTTGATACGTCCTTACACTGCCTTGGATTAAATTCGACTAGAATATGGTCAAACATTGATCCGCCATTGTCTCCATGCCTAATTGCATACTTGATAAGGTTTACAAACGAAGTCTTTCCGTTACCCCAAGGTGATAATATGGCCACACTTACAGACCTGTTATGGGGCAACTGGGCCAACGTTTTAGCGATGTGCAGTGCTTCGGAATAATAATCAAATTTGTCTTCATCTGGGCTTTCTATGGGAGAGTCTAAGAGAATCGAGCTTTCCTTCTCTTCGTAAGCACTATGCTGCGTACAATTGTTTACTAAAGATTCTACGAAAAATGCCAATGCCAACAACCATAGCACATCCACATAAGTAAATCCCCACACTATTGAAACATACCAATAGTTACCGCTAAAGAATCGGTAATAAAAAGTTGTTACGACAATAAAGAGGAGTGTTGCAGATAACGCTTCGCTATACTGATATTTGCGCCAATTAATCTTAAGTAAATAACAGCACCAGGTAGTAAATAATACGATGAGCAAAATGGTGAACCACCCATAGTTCAGTTCCATCGAAAGTGCCCCCAACCAATCGGTCACGCCCATAAAAACATCTTGTGTACTAGCAAATCCAGCACACAATAACGCGATTACGAACGGTAAAAATGAGTATAAGTTTTTCATCTGCTCCATAAATCAACTATTTCAAGATAGCGACATAACCGCTTTCATTGTTTAGCCTGATTTTGTTTATATTTATTCACTATATTAGTGACACGCTTAATAAATTTTTCATTGTCATCAACATATTGTTCCGATTGTGCCAGAAGTTGCATTAGCCCTGCAATAACACTTCCTTTATTCTCCTCTATCTTTATTTGTTTAACGCGCTCCTCTGCCAGTTCCGCACGGTATAGGTGACAAGTGTCTATCGTAAATTTCCCTTTATCCGTCTTACCTCGATACAATATTCCGCCTATCAACTCAATATGTTCAGAATACCTGTCGTATAAAGGGTGTATTATCTTGAATCCTTCTTCTGACTGTGGATAACTTGTTGTTTCTGGGTCTACCAGTACTTCTGTTGTGCCTTTGTAAAGGTTACACCAATAGCAAGATACGCATAAGTTTTCTGGCAGGAAAACCCATTGCGGATGGGCGACCTTATGCACGATGTGCTCGCGATGCATCGGAAAGCAAGCATTTGAAACATGTATTCTACAGTACACACACAGCTCGTTTTGCTTCTCATACATATCCTCCCTCAAATTTTCCTTGAAAGACTTAATCTGCGACTTTCCAGAATCCCAGTCATCAGAAGTAAGTCCCTTAGCCTCCAGTTCCTTGATGGCTTTCTTTTCTTCATCAGTTGGCTGATATGGTTCCTGTACTACGAAATCTTCTTCCTCAGTCATAGTTCATCATTTGTATGCTTCCACAATAGTATTCAACACCGTCTTCATCGGGTCTATATCGCTTAAATGCATCGAAATTTCCTGTAACTCCTTCAATTCACCTGCCACATCGTCAGGCTTAATGGTATTACTACCCATTTGTTCCAGCAACTTTCCTATGCGCTCAGCGAAATAGCGGTTTCTGTCTGTAGCTGTCTTAAACACCTTCAGCAGTACCTCTTCTGCCGACCATCCATAGGTGCATTCTGATATGGTTGTCCCTTTCAGATTGCCATCTTCATCTTTCTCCAGTTGCGTAACAGATGATCTTTTCATCGGCAAATCTGACACCACCATATGACTGTGAGTAGCAATCAAAAGATGACAAACGCGGTTTCTTAACGCCCTGTCAAGGTTGTCTATCAAAGTCATCTGCCAATTTGGGTGCAGGCTTAATTCTGGTTCGTCAAGCAGTATCAACGTATGCGGATCACTTGCTGCAGCAGAAATGCTCAGAACGGTTGAAAGCATGGCAAACTCACCAGAACTCATGTCATCCGACGTAATCTCGACACCATGCTTGTGGAACAGCACATTCGTTGACTTTATCAAATCACATTGCTTCAGTTTGTATATACACTGCAACTCATCATCTGAGCCGTTTGAGGCAGTGTTGTCGAAATCGATGTCATATCCGTGCCTACTGTCACCTGTCGAGGTTTTAATCTTGTAGAAATTGTAAAGTTGATTAGCCTTACCGTTCTTTTCTTGCTTGTTGAGGTTTCTGTAATCTCTGTCTTTATCAACCCGTTCCTTAATGGTCTCTAGAACAGAACCATCCTTTTTGGCTCTCATTACAAACGTATACGACAACGATACTTTGTTGTCATACCCAATGAAATCCAAGATGGAACATATATTCTCTCTCTGCCTTTCATCCATCCGTTCATTTAGCGCAAACAAAAGCCGGAAGGCTATTGCCGACGATGAAATCATGCTGCCATTAACATGCGCCCCCACATACTTGTAATAAGGCACATCATATTTCGTTTGAGCCGTACCATTCACCTTCTGCGTGGGTAACTTATCAAAGGTCCCGAAATGGCAGGCAACAATGGAGGGGAGACGTAAATCCGTCAACGCACAAATATTACCGCCTATCTTGGCAAGAAATGTCTTGGTTAACCTGATGACCTCACACTCTATTCCGTCAACATGGTACTTAATCCCCCTTAGCTGACCTGTTTTTGAGAGCGACTGCTTGGAGGATGATTCCTTCACACAAGAATAAAGGTCAATGAAGAAATCTATCATCTCCTTCATCAGTGTACTTTTGCCAATACCGTTGATTCCTATTAACACAGAATATAACGGTATATTATCCCCATCGCCAAAAGTTCCAATGCATATACGACTGGCTTTACCGGTTGGTGAAAGAACCATAAGGTCGTCTATCCAGAAGTTAGGCTTGTCGCTATATTGGATAGGAGAATTCGTAAATGCATCTGACACATTTTTACCATTACCTTGTTGGCCTTTAATGCGGCGTGTGTTATTAAGCTCATCCAAATCGATACGACCAACAACTTTTAGGGGGAAAGCAGAATCTATTTGGTTCTCCAGCGTATCCTTCTTGGCCGTCTTCTCAATTATTGACAAGAAATCCAAATCATTGTCACAAATCTCCCTAACAACTTCTGCAACACTATCAGGTATCTTTGTATTTATCGACAGAATCTCCTCTTTATACCCTAAGGCTTTAAGCAAGTCACCAAGCGTTTGAAGCCCCATATTCAACTCACTCAACAGTCTATTTACTCGTATTCCCATTGTTTCAATCGTACTCCTTGATTCTCAGACTGGTAAACATCTCATTAATAAGGGTGTCTTCATCTACCGAAGAATCCTCCTTATAATCCCGTTTCCAGTCGTCATTTTCATATTCCTTCTCTGAGATCTTGGTTCTTTGGAATCCCAGGTCATCTTCAAAATCGAGTTCCCATTCAGGAAACTTAAGCGATACCTTCTCGATATTTTCTTCAATTGTGTCCAAGTCTGTATTACTGCCTGATGAATCTATCTCACGCGAAACATCCTTAACGAATCTTTCCCGAAAATCATCACTCCTCAACAAACCTGTTGTATCAAGATCGACAGCTGTCTCAATGAAATCCACATAATCTTCAGAAAACTCCAAATCCTCATAAATATCTTTCAAGACTGCTTCCGTTTGTAGTCCCTCAGCATATTCAAGATTTATATCCTTCAAGAACTTCATCCTCTCTGAGACCTCATATCCGTCGTCTTTCAGAAGGTCATCATCCACAAACTGTTCAATCAATCCTGGATTATTCCTGCACAATTGAGGAAAATACTTAAGGACGTTCTGCAAGAAAGCAAATTCATCATATTCCATAACTTTGCTTTCCTGTTTATTTGTGTAGAGAAGTTTGCAAGTTCTCTTGCCCTCATGCAGACGAAGGAACACATCTCTTACCAACGTTGATGACAAAGTATCCAAAATGACATACGATGACCCTGAAAACAAAGACTGGCTAAACCATTTCCAATCTGAGAATGTCGTATAAAGTTGTTCTACATAGTACGCACCATGTATCAGAAATTCGCATATCTCCTTATGATTAGAGATGTATGCGCTAAGAAAGTCCTTAACAGAGGGATTATAAAGTCTTACTATAATTTGTTCGTCAATACAATCAGTCCTTATAAAACAATCTTCAAGAACCCTAATGGACTCCATCCATTTCTGTTCGTCACAGTAAAGTCCCAATTTTGCCAGATGATGCTGGCGAAAATGTTCAAAGGCGGTTCTCCAGTCAGAGACTCTTACGGGCAGCGGCATTGTGGTTAGCACCAGAAGGATATAACGTGTAGTGATTTCCAACTTCTCAAATGCTTTCTCCCATACTGACATAGGTGAATAGAAGAAAGACATCAACTTACTCATGAAGTCTTTGGGACTAACCGTTTCCCAAACTTTATCATTGATGAATGTCTCTATAACCCGAGGATTAAAGTTCGTGTGGTTGATAAGTTTCTTATAGTTACCATCCTCCAAAAGTGCCTCAATATATTCATCTGGCAAGTGTGCATCAGCTAAATGATTATACAAGATAGCGGACTTGATCTGTTTGGTATAGTAATGCAGGCTAAGTGTACATTTTGCAATGTCAATATGCTTTAGAGCAAATTTCTCATAATGCAACATCGCATCCGATAAAATATATTCTCGTGTAGTCAGTATGAACAATTTTCCTGTGCTGTGTTGCACTTTCTCGATGAAAGACAGAATCTTTTGATCAAATTTCCGTTCACCCATTTCCAATACCGTGGAGCCAAGAAAATCGTCAAAGAAGAAAATCTGTTTCTTGTCCTCTCTGAACATTTCCACTGCATCATCAATGTCAGAAGGGATAAAGATAAACTCCTCCATACCTTTGGCAAGCAACTCATAGACAAGCATCCTAGCAAGTGTCGTCTTTCCTATTCCTGGTATGCCTGAGATAATGACATATTTGTGTTCCGTCAATATGTTTAATGCCTCGTCAAAACTTTTGTTGATGACATATTGATGAATATCGCTATTTATCCTGTCCATCTCAAATGCTGCCCAGTTCTCTATTCTTTTGTGCAGAATAGACTCCAAAACATTTGTACTCGACAACCAGAGTTTATAGTATTTCTTTTCTATATCAGGATAAAGTCCCAGTAGGTTATTCAAGTCATTCCTGCCCAGAATATCCTCTGTATTCAGCGGTACACCAGCAAAAAGATCCTTAATATTATCTTTGTTGTTGGGAGTTAGCCCCACAGAAGTCAATATGTAATACCGTTGTGGCTTCAGTTTCTTTACTTTCTCGACTTCCTTTTTCAGTATCGACATTAGCGAGGCAAACGTCTCATACCGCTTTACTTGAATAATCGCCGCCTTGTCTTTCGTCAGAGCATAACGAAAGTCTATACCTCCGTCTTTTCCGGCGGTAAAACTCTCTATGAACACGCCATCACGAGCCTGAATCAAATCTCTCGACAGACATTCAAACTCACTTGGTTGTAGTATCTTAAAGTCGTAATCAGCCATTCCTCTGTTATCCATATAACCGACAAGCGGCCATATCCCTATTGGCTGTTTTTGAACCAACAGTTCCATGACCGACTTGTCTATATCTCCCATCAAACATCATCCCTCCTTACCTCGCTTCCGTCCCCATTGAGGAACAAACAAGTACGAACAGAATTGCCAGATGGCTCTCAAAAAGCTCTTCATCCGATAATGTTTGCCTTGATAGTATCAACGATGTACTTCACATCGTAATCAGTGACATATGGGCCGGCAGGCAGGCACATACCAACCTTGAAGATTGCTTCCGATACACCATTCACGTATGCAGGAGCATCCTTGTAGCACGGCTGCTTATGCATGGGTTTCCAAACTGGTCTTGCCTCGATCTGTGCTTTGTCGAGTGCCACGCGCAAAGCTTCCACATTCGCATTCGGCTCGCAGTCAGTATGCGCCGACTCAGCAGCATGTATCACGCCTGCAGCACCACCAACAGCCCCCGTGACGATAGTCTTATACGCATCCTCCTGCCCTTTCACCTTCACCTCCGGATCAATCGTGATCGTGCACAGCCAGTAGTTACTGTCATACACAGGCGTAGCCTCATTACTCATTCCTAATTCCTCATTTCTCATTTGGCGATGAACAGTTATTCCCTTTACATTTCCTAATAACTGTTCATAAAGCCATTGCACATGCTTATGGTGTTTCAGGTGCTGGTCAACAACCGTCATCTGCCCACGCCCGATGCCAGCACAAATATTACTCATACGATAGTTATACCCTATCTTCTCATGCTGGTAGTACGGATAGCTCTCACGATACTGCGTGGCGTACATCATAATCTCTCGCCACTCATCATCGTTGGAGGTGATCAACGCGCCACCACCGCTGGTGGTTATCATCTTATTACCATTGAACGACAGCACACCATACTTACCAAATGTGCCCAGCACCTGCCCTTTGTAACGAGAGCCAAATCCCTCGGCAGCATCCTCCACCACAGGGATGTCATACTTATTAGCGATCTCCATGATGCGGTCAGCCTTATAAGGCATGCCATACAGTGCCACCGGCACGATAGCTGCCGGCTTCTTCCCCGTCTTCGCGATACGGTCCTTGATAGCCACCTCCAGCAGCTCCGGGTCAATGTTCCACGTGTCCGGTTCCGAGTCCACCAAGATTGGCTTAGCCCCCAGATACGTCACAGGGTGCGTCGATGCACAGAACGTAAAGCTCTGCACGATCACCTCATCGCCAGGCCCCACGCCACAGTTCAGCAGTCCCAGGTGTACTGCTGCCGTTCCCGACGACAACGCCACCACCCTCTTTTCCAACCGTGAACCCTGAACCATGAACCCTGAACCGGAACAAACGAAACGCTCGAGATCCTTCTCGAAAGCGTTGACGTTTGGTCCTAAAGGCACCACCCAGTTCGTATCAAACGCCTCTTTGACGTACTTCTGTTCCATGCCGTCCTCGCTCATGTGAGCTAGACACAGGTATATCCTTTTTCTTTCAGCCATATTTATTCTTATTGTAATTATCGCTTTAATAGAATTAATTCCAACTTGCAAAATTACTACTTTCT
>JAEEGI010018597.1_pt1 | contig 14108 bp, 8 predicted proteins | sample 8958751 | NCBI WGS metagenome assembly JAEEGI01 (sample SAMN16246545, study PRJNA631951) | gut metagenome | biome: gut microbiome; feature: rumen; material: KS-attached | host: Bos | place: Iran: Karaj | collected 2018-10
ACAGCCAGTGGCAGAACGACGGACAGTACACTTCAGGTAGTTTTGACATCGATAACTATTCGAAGCAGAACTATAACAATTGTCGTCTGACGGTGATAGGTAACTTCTACCTGAACCTGGGTGAGTTCGTACTGAACGCTGATGCATCGGTGGTTACTGGTTCGTTCACGTGGGTGAATACATCGAACTTCTGGATGAATAGCCGTTCGTTAGTGAAGATTGCTGGTACGCTGCTGACGCGGAATTATGATGTTGACTATGGATTCCGCGGCGTGGGCGAAGAATATGCCGTAATTCAGGCAAATGCCATTGTCCACGAGGGTAACGAGCAGTTCCGTATGTCGTACTTTGGTAACCTGTATGTCGATACGGAAAGCCATTTCGGCCAGTGGTACAAAGATGCCCCCAACACCCAGCAGCCTTGCTATTATCATGACAGTTCTGTGAAGTTCAGCTTTACCGATGATGCAGATGTTAACGTTACGGAGTCTACAGCTCCAGTGTCTATTCCTGCATCGACCTGTAGCCCAGGTTACAATGGCGCTGAAACCATAACCATTCCTGTTGACCAAAGTGAGACCTCCGAGGAGAAGGTGACTGTCGTCACTCGGACAGAAAACTATTTGACGACGGAACTCATTGAGCAGGGACGTGTATTCTGCGAAGATCTCGGACAGATAAGCAGAAACGATTTGGACTTTAATGACGCAGTCTTTGATGCTTATGTTTATCGCCTGACAAACAGTGTTCGTACAATCGTCTATGAAGATGGCCAATTGGTGAGCGAAAATGAAGTGTATGATGAGCCGACTTATAAAACGACTATCATTCTATTAGCCGCTGGTGGTACATTACCTCTGACCGTTGCTGGTGTTGACGTCCACGATGTATTGGGCGGCAATCCCACGAATATGATTATTAACACCATTACAGAAGATGATTCCTCCTACGGTAATGTTTGGGTGCAGCATGACCCAGTTACGTTGGGTACTGATTTCAACTATAGTAGTATTGTCGAAATACCTATTGTGGTGCTGTATGGCAATGGCGAAACACTGACGCTGGATGCATCGGCTGGTTGGGCTCCCCATAAAATATTGACACCTATAGGGACGAAATGGTGCAAAGAACGAGTCGACATTGCTACTGCCTACACTGATTTCTTCAAGTATGTAGAATACTCCGAGGAGTGTTGGTCTAATAACATCGTTCAGTCTAACATCTATTCACACCCGAAGGACAACTATCAGTCGCTGCCTATGGAGCCTACTAAGACGTTTATTAGTACGACGTCGACCACGACCTATCGTAGTAAAGGCAGCAGCACTACTGGCGGTTATCAGAATGAAGAAGTGCTTTCGCGCGAGTTACGCTAATGTTTAATTACTAAAATGAAATAAGATATGAAACGTACCAAGTATATTTTCAGACTGTTGTTGATGACCGTGGCTCTTTTGGGAATTAACACCGCCAATGCCGAGGTCATTTGGACCGGGACGGCCAATTCCACCTTCACTGTAAACAAGGATAATTTTGCCAACATAACAGCCAATGATAAGATTCAGATTACGGTTTCTGACTTGAATATCTATTATTGGTCGTTAGGCGTTGACATTGACGGTGAAACGAACAATACCGCAAATCTGGTGTCAAACTGGAGGGGTGAGTCTTATGGCTACCAGACCAATGAAAACAATAATCTGGTAGACGGTAGCTACTTAGAACTCGAACTGAATGACGATGGCGTGGATGCTGTCAAGGTCAACGGACTGACGCTGAAAGATCATAACGGCATTACGATTACCAGCGTTGCTATAGTCAGTGGCGATGGCCCAGTTGTCGTGAAATATGTCCTAACTTACGTAGTAGACGGCAATACAGTGAAGACAGAGAAATTGGAAGCAGGTGCAACACCTACGCCGCCCGCCGACCCCACTAAGGAGCATTACACTTTTACCGGGTGGAAGAACTTGCCACAAACTATGCCGGAAGAGGATGTCACTGTTATTGCTGAGTTTATGCCTAATGTGCATACCGTTTCCTATTATATTAATGATGAGTTGTATGATACGCAGGAGGTGGCTTATGGCACGGCTATTGTACCCATTACGCCAGTTTTGACCGGTTACAAGTTCAACGGATGGGGTTGGTATCCCGAGACGATGCCTGACGAAGACATTAGCATTAGCGGCACCAGCTCGAAACTTTACAGCCTGACACTGGTCTATGACGAAACGTTAGGAACGGTGACCGCCGACATGACGGCAGACATAGAGGGAGGTAGCCAGATAAACGTAACCGTCACACCCGTTGAGGGCTATGAAGTGGCGTCTGTGTCTTTCGCCAGCGCAGACGGTAGCACGCCTAATTCATGGGGCAGTTATACCGTGCAGTTCGGAACCAGTGACATCATGTGTACCGTGACGTTCCGCAAGGCGGCTGCTGTGACCTATAATATCTGGAACGGAAATGTGCAAGGCGGTACTGTAACGGCCAATCCTACTACAGCTGAGGCTGGAACTACTGTCACGTTGACACTATCTCCGTATAACGACTTTGTGTTGGAGACACTCACCGTAAGAGACCAGTCGGGCAACAATATTGAGGTAAACGATAACCAGTTTGTCATGCCTGCCAGCAATGTGTGGATTGATGCTACGTTTGTCGCCTCTACTGACTTGCTGCCCAAGCATACGCTGACCATTGTTGTCAATGATCAGACTACAACAATGGAGTTGGCTGAGGGTACAGCACTAAGTAGTGTATTGTCCACACCTATCTTGGAAGGCTATAACTTTACGGGATGGATTGGAATGCCTGAAGATGGTAAAATGCCTACTTCTGATTTGACCTTAACTGCACAATTCGCCATTGTGTATAAGGTTGAAATAGCTGCAACAACCTATGGCATTATTACCACCGACAAAGAGGCTTATGAAGAAGGAGAAACAGTTATGGTGACCATTACGGCCAATAATGGTTATGAAATGGAATCCATTAGTACTAATCCAACGAATTTAGGTCTTAAGCGAGTAGACGACGGTGTGTTCTCCTTCACAATGCCTGCAAGTGACGTGAAGGTAACGGTACGGTTTAATGCAAAACAATACACACTGACTTTCATGCTCAACGGTGAAGTGTATGTGGTTAACGAGAATGTAAGATACGGCGATGATATTGTGCTGCCTCAAGACCCCGAGGTAGAAGAAGGCTTCAGTTTCCCCGGATGGATTGATGTTCCTGAAACCATGCCCGCTGGCAATTTCACTATCTATGGCCACTATATTGCAACGCTTTCTGTAGGCGAGTCTGGTTATGCTACCTATTGTCCCATGAAACCTATTATTTTCCAAGGAAATGAGAATGTTAAGGCTTTCATTGCTAAGGAGAAAAGCGCCACAGAGGTGACTTTGAAACAAGTCAGAGGAGCTGTAGCCGCAGGTACGGGTCTTGTGTTGAAAGGTGAGCCAGGTGCAGAGGCAGTATTTGAGGTTACTAATGAGGGAACTAGTTATAGTGGTACGAACATGATGGTCGGTGTAACTGATACAAATGCTACTATTAATGAAGCTTATTTATATGTCCTTGTTCAGAAAACGGATGGCGTGAAATTTGCCGATACAGCAGCTAATGCCGCCATTGTGCCTGTAGGAAAGGCATATCTGCATGCTCCTGCCAATAGTAGCCGTATACTGACTATCAGCTTCGATGACGAGACGACAGCCATGAAGGGTGTCAATGCCGCTGAGACTGAAGCACCGACAGCTGTTTACAACCTTAGTGGCCAGCGTGTCACCAGTCCGAAGGCGGGACTCTATATTATGAATGGTAAGAAGGTAGTAATCAAGTAAAAATGAAATATGTTATTATGAAGAAGAATATCATCCTATCAGCTGTTGTTGCCTTTGGAGGCTACATTGCTACAACCAGTTGCTCGCATGACTTCGATGAAGTGGTGTCTACCGATCAGGTTGTGGATACCTATAATCGGATTTTCATTGAAACTTTTGGCCAGCCTGCACCCAATCAACACTGGGGATTTGGAACTGTGACGCCGGTTAGTGGCAGCCGTATGACGCGAGCCACGATGCCAGCCGCTCCTACTTTCCGTGACACGAACCCTATTGCCAGGCCTACAATGCCAGGGTTTAGCAATACATTAACTGAATATGCGAAATATGCAAAGAATTACCAGAACTATCAGGAGGGGGATGTCATTTACATTGATAGTGATTATTCATCGCTGAATAATCCGCAGAACACCGCTGACTTGACCATCTACGTGGATGGCAGTGTCACCTACGACGGCTCGACCAATCAAAACGGCAACGGCACTAAGATTTGCGTTACCCAGAACTCCACGCTGGTGCTGAAGCAGCTGAGCAACAATTTGACGGTCTTCCTGGCTCCTAATGCTACGCTGGACCTGACGCAGGTGAGTGGAACTGCTACCTTCCAGAACTCACACGCCGCCATTTTTCTCAACAGCGGCAGTCAGGTGAAGGCTGGGAGCCTGAAGTTTACGAGCAATACAAATGTGTTGAATGCCGGTGGAATCATCGCGGCCGAAGATCTCACTTTAGACCAAGGTAATACACTTTGGAACGAGGGTACCGTTACCGTCACCAACGCCCTGACTTGCGAAAATACTAATGACTTTATATATAATGCTGGTGGTAAGACCATTACTGCCGGACGTTTTGACTTGATTAACAATAATGCTCTTCTGTATAATGATGGTACAGTGACTGTGGACGATGAAATCAAGCTCCATAACTCTATAGCAGAAGTCGTGAATAACGGCACACTGAACGGTGCAGCACTGAATATGGCTGCAGGAGGTAAAATGCACAATGTAGGTACCACCACCATATCGGGCAAGACCGACTTGACGAACAGCAACAGCCAGTGGCAGAATGACGGTCAATACACTTCAGGCAGTTTTGACATCGACAACAATTCGAAACGGAACTATAACAACTGCCGTCTGACGGTGACTGGCAATTTCTACCTGAATCGAGGCGAGTTTGTGCTGAACGCCGATGCGTCGGTAGTCACCAATTCGTTTACTTGGGTGAATACGTCCAATTTCTGGATGAATAGCCGTTCGTTAGTGAAGATTGCCGAGACACTGCTGACGCAGAACTACGATGTTGACTACGGATTCCGCGGTGTGGGCGATGAGTATGCCGTTATTCAGGCAAGGGCCATTAAGCATGAGGGTAACGAGCAGTTCCGCATGTCTTACTTCGGCAATCTCTATGTAGATGCCGGCGCACACTTCGAGCAGTGGTACAAGGACGGTCCAAGCAACACCAACCAGCCTTGCTACTACTATGAAAGCAGCGTTAAGTTCAGCTTCAGCGACGCAAACGATATCAAAGTTACTGCGTCCACGGCTCCACTTTCTATTCCCGCATCAAGTTGTAGTCCTGGTTATGTTGGTAAAGAAGTGGAAGAAGAAAGCTGGGGTGAGTGGAAGCGTATCATCTGTGAGGACTTGAGCGTTACTCAACGTACAGACTTTGACTTCAACGATGTTGTGTTTGACGCCCGCATCAATATGGCCAAGACCAAGGCTCAGATTCTGCTGAAAGCTGCCGGTGGCACACTTCCCCTGACTGTGGGATGGAGCGGAGCGGCTGGCACGAGCTATTCTGAGTATGAGGTACATAATTTGTATAAGGTGGCTACCAACGTTATGGTGAATACACACGCTAAAAATGGAGTCGATGGCAAGGCTGACGTTGAAAAGACTTTGTATGGTAATTTTAACAACTACAACGACATCAAGATAATGGTGCAGAAACGCGGCGAGTGGATAGAAATAACAGCACACGAAGGTGAGCCAGCCAGTAAAATACTGGTGAATACCACCTATCAGTGGTGCGACGAGCGGGAGAATATTAGTGATGTCTACAACGGGACGAAGTTCGCAAGGAGTTTCACCGACTACGTCAACGATCCCAGTGTTGCTTCTGACTGGTACGAATAAAAGTATTCAAATAGAGCAAAAGACAAGTTTTTGTGTTAGCAAAAGCTTGTCTTTTTGTCTCATTTGTAAATAATTACGTGTTTTTTTGAACTTTTTTAAAGAACCTCTTGGTGGTATTGATTATTTTTCGTATCTTTGCACCCATCTATCAACAAATTATTAACATTAAAAATTTTGCGAACATGAAAAAGTATTTGATGACAGGAATCGCGGCGTTAGCTCTTTGCGCTGGATTCACAAGTTGTTCAAGCAATGGCGATGACATTGAGCAATTTACTCAGGAAGAACTGAATCAAATTGAAGCCCAAAAAATGATTCTACGGTATGAACAGGCATTTATCAATGCATTTGGAGAGCCTGCAGCTAATCAGACTTGGGGATTCTCTTCAACAGCCACCCGTTCGGTCATTAAGACAGACATGACCAATTATCCTAAGACTGGAAATCCGGCTGCGATTACGCCAAAGGAAGCTGAATATGTAACAGAATGGTTTCAGAAGAATCCGGGACTCAGTGAAGAGGGTAAGCCTTGGAAGAATTTCTATGTACAGTTTGTTTCTGGCGATCAGACCAATAAGAAAGGTATGTGGTATAGGTATGACCAAAACCGTCCTGCAAATGAAGGAAAGCCTGCAAATTGGGAAGAAGAGTTCACTGATAACGGCGGAATGGATAAACTGCATGTAGGTGCTACTAGAAATCAAGGTACAACTGATCATATCAATGATTTTAATGCAAAGACAGGTGGTCCATGGGATGTCGCTTATGTTGAAAATGGCTCAGCACTCCAATGGGGATATCATTCTTCTTGGGGTGAAGACAAATGGGCTAACGATGGAGACGGATATTATTGGTACTTTAAGATGGTAGATATTGAAGTTCCAGGTGAATGTTTCTCAGATGGTAAATCACGTGTGGGTTGTTATGTCGGTTTGTCTCTCTATGGCCAAAAGTGGGAAAATGGTCAAGACCAAAATTCTGCCAACAAAATCCTTGGTGAGCAGCGGCTTCAGTATGCAGAGGACTGGATTCTTAAGGTGACCAATGCAGACAAACCTCTCTACCGTGTTATCGCAGAAGACTTAAATGCTAAAGAACTTTCGGACTTTGACTTCAATGATGTTGTTTTCGATGTTGTTAAGGCAGAAAATGGAAAAACGACTCTGAAACTGATTGCTGCTGGTGGTGTTTACAAACTTACTGTTGCAGGGCGGGAAGTTCACGAATTATTCGGACAGTCAGCTAAAGCTGATGGTACTTATCCTATGGTTAATACAGGTTCTGGACCATCACATGATCCTGTTGAGTTCCAGATTGATGGTACATATACGACTCCTGAGCAGATAAAGAATATTGAAATCAGAGTCTATAAACCAGGCACAGGAGATAATGGAGTTGAATTGACAGCAACTACAGGTAAGCCCGCATGTAAGATTCTCGTGGATGAAACATTTGGCGTAGTGAAAGAAAGGGCAAATATTTCTGATCAATATGGCAATTTTACCAAATATGTTGGTGGCCAATTTGTTGATGAATTCTGGTGGAAATGAACATCAAATACTTAATATATTAACATTTGAAAGGGCGGTTGCGTGATGCAACCGCCTTTTTGGAAAAATGGAGAGACGATGACTATAACAGAACAGGACAAAGAGATGATGCGGGAGGCGATAAGGCTTTCGGCAGAGAGTGTGGAGAATGGGGGCGGTCCCTTCGGAGCTGTGATTGCGAAGGATGGTGAGATTATCTGTGGGACGTCGAACTCGGTGACGCTGCTGAACGACCCTACGGCGCATGCCGAAGTGACGTGTATCAGGGAGGCTTGCCGAAAGTTGGGGACGTTCGACCTCAGCGGCTATAAGATTTATTCATCGTGCGAGCCTTGCCCTATGTGTCTCGGTGCTATCTATTGGGCTCACCTCGACTGCATCTATTACGCCAACAACCGCAAGGATGCTGCCGATATTGACTTCGATGACGACTTTATCTACCGCGAACTGGAGAAACCAATGGCGGAACGTTCAACGCCTATTATCCCGTTGTTGCGGGAAGAGGCATTGCCCGTGTTCCGCCAGTGGACGCTGAAAGCGGACAAGACGGAATACTAAGTCTGTGCGGCTTTTAGTGGCTGGTATAGAAGTCGGTGATACGTATGATGGCTCTTGAGCAGACGGGGCAGAAATTCTCAACCTCGTTGACCTTCATGCGGCACTCCTGGGCAGGGCGGAATACTCCTTTTGACTGGTAGCCTCCTCCTTCGAATAGTCCCACCTGTCCCGTCGGGTCAGGTAGCATGTCGGCCCATTTTGACTGGAAATCCACCTTCGTTGTCAAGTTTGGTTCCCACGGCTCTGTGTCAGCCGGGTACATCGTCTCATAACCATCATCGTAATAGTATTCGTCGCCCAATCCGGCATAGCTGTGGCCGAATTCATGGACGAGCACCTGTCGGAACATAGTGTTGTCGCTGGTAGTGACGAGCAACTGGTTATAGATGCCGCCACCGCCATAGATGTCGGTGTTCACCAGGACGATGATGTGTTCGAAAGGTACCCCCGACAGCACGTCGAAGAGCCGGTGCATGTCTTGTGTCATGAGGTAGCGGTTGCTGTAGAAAGTGTCGTAGTGGGTGCCGATTGGTGTGCGGCTCCATTGCTGCAGGCGGGGTATACTGGGGCCGCTGTCCTGCGACTCGGCAGCAACGGCCACCACGTTGAAGCGGTCTTTCATTGATGTAAACGGCTCGTGCGAGAACAGGGCGTCGACCACCCGTTGACAGTCACCGTAGAACTTGTCCATCTGTGCTGCCGTATAGCCCTCTGCCACAATGGCCAGGTCTATGCAACGGGTGATGTCGGGTACGCTGTCGGCCGACCAGATGTAGCGGAAAGGTATGCCGTTGGGGCCGATAGGGCGTATCAGAATATCCGTCGGGTCGATGGTATGTGACAAGGTGCCCACCACCTGGTCATGCACATCGGTCAGCGTTACTGTGACGTTCACCGGCTGTTTGGGCATGGGAACGTTGAAGCTGGTCTCGAAAGCCTTCTGTACCTTTGTGGCTTCCTCGGTGACTTGCCACTCCTGAAACAAGGTTGAAAAGGTGTGGACGTAGAGCAACTGTCCCGTTGTGGCATCGCTCAGTTTGATTTGCCCGTTCCCCTTCAGTGGCATCTCCGTCAGCCGACTCCTGCGGCCAGCCCAGCGGTTGAGTACATAAGCCCGCTCAAAGAATATCTGTTGTGAGCGGTGGTTGCCCCCGAAGATATAGTCCAACCGCAACGTGCGGTCCTCGAAACAATCGTCGAAGCCTTGTCCACAGGCCATGTTTGCCAAGCTCCAGACACTGACAAACAGCAATAACATTTTTTTCATCATGTTCTTTTTATGTTAAGGGTTAGGAATCGCTTGTACCAGACGGTCTGCACCATGCCGCGCATGGCCAGATAGACAACCTGCGCCAACCAAAGGCCATGATTGCCCAGTGTACCCATCGTTAACCAATAAATGGCGAAGAAGGTAAGCATGGAGATAAAGGTTGAGACGAGCATCCCCCGTGTGGCCGTCAGTCCGATGAAGACGCCATCCCAGATGAAAGCCACGGCTCCGGTGGCAGGAATCAGACAGGCCCACCAAATGTACTCCCGGGCCAACGTCCGGACTTGTGGCTCATCGGTCAGCAGGCTTACTATCTGCATGCCCCCTATTATATATAATAAGGTATAGGAAACCGTTACCACCATCATCCATCCGAACAAGTGCCGCAGCGTCTCGTTGAACGCCTGGCGGTTTTGGGCACCGTAGAACCGTCCGCACATGGCTTCACCGGCGAAGGCAAAGCCATCCATGAAGTAGCTGAACAGCAAGTAGAGTTGTAACATAACGGTGTTCACCGACAAGACTACCGCTCCGTTTCGGGCACCAGCCGCCGTGAAATACAGGTTGACGGTGACAAGGCAGAGTGTACGCAGGAAGATGTTGCGGTTGGTTTTGTAAAAAGCGGCCACTTTCCACTCTCCGCCTTTTATGTTCCATCTTCCACGGATAACCCGCCAGTAATACTTCACCAGCAGTCCTACTGCCATCAACAATCCGGCATACTGCGCTATGACTGTGCCCAAGGCCACGCCCTCGATCTTCATGCCCAGTCCGTAGACCAGCAACAGCGAAGCCATGATGTTGACCACGTTCTGCATAATGCTGATGAACATCGGGATGCGGGTGTTCTGCATGCCGATATACCATCCCATTAGGCTGAACAGTCCTAATGAGGCTGGAGCACCCCAGATGACGATGCTGAAATAGGTAGTGGCGAAGGGCATCACGTCGGCTGTAGGCCCAATCAGCCAGAACATCAGCCACCTGAGCGGCACCTGAAACACTATCAGCAGCAGGGCAATGCCCAGGGCGACGAGTGCCGAACGTACCAATGTTCTTGTGACTTCCAGCAGGTCGCGCCGTCCCAAGGCCTGTGCCGTCATGCCGCTGGTGCCCATCCGCAAGAAACCGAACAGCCAGTAGACGAGGTTGAAAATCATCGAGCCAACGGCCACAGCCCCGATGTACACCGGACTGCCCATGTGTCCCACGATGGCCACGTCAATCATCCCCAGCAGCGGAACGGTGATGTTCGACACGATGGAGGGCACGGCAAGCTGCAATATCTGACGGTCACGTGGGTTCATAAACAGCGCAAAGGTACGAAATAAATGACAAATGACAATTGATAATTGAGTTTTTTTTCGTAACTTTGCACGCTGTAAACTAAAAACGAAGCAATGGAAAAGAAACTTAGAAGGGGTTCGCTCTGCATTCATGCAGGCTACAAACCCAAAAATGGAGAACCGATAGAGTTGCCCATCATCCAGTCAACCACCTTTAAATATGATGACTCGGACGAGATGGCACAGTTGTTTGACCTGAAGAAGGAGGGCTACTTCTATACCCGTCTGCAGAATCCTACGAACGATGCTGTAGCCGCCAAGATAGCTGCCTTAGAGGGTGGTGTTGGCTGTGTGCTGACCTCGTCGGGTCAGGCCGCCAACTTTTATGCTCTGTTCAATATATGCCAGGCTGGCGACCACTTCGTCACCTCGAATGAAATTTACGGCGGCACCTATAACCTCTTTGGTGTGACGCTGAAGAAGCTCGGCATCGACTGCACCTTTGTCTCGTCCGACGCATCCGAGGAGGAGATTCAGGCCGCTTTCCGCCCGAATACGAAAGCGCTGTTCGGCGAGACCATTACCAATCCTGGTTGTGCCGTGCTCGATATCGAGAAGTTTGCCCGCATCGCCCATAAGAATGGTGTGCCCCTCATCGTTGACAACACCTTCGCTACGCCCGTCAACTGCCGTCCCTTTGAGTGGGGCGCCGACATCGTCACCCACTCCACGACGAAGTATATGGACGGTCTGGCCACTCAGGTGGGCGGCTGTGTCGTCGACAGCGGCAACTTCGACTGGATGTCGAATTCCGAGAAGTTCCCCGGACTCTGCACGCCGGATGATTCGTACCATGGACTGACCTATGTGAAGGCCTTCGGCAAGATGGGCTATACTACTAAGCTGGTGGCTCAGCTGATGCGCGACCTTGGTTCGATTCCCGCTCCGCAGAACTCTTTCCTTCTGAATCTTGGTTTGCAGACACTCCATCTTCGCATGGCCCAGCATTGCAAGAATGCCCAGCAAGTGGCCGAGTTCCTGCACGATAACGAGAAGGTGGCTTGGGTTCACTATAGCGGACTAAAAGACGACCCCTACTATGAACTCGCCCAGAAGTACTTGCCCAACGGTTCGTGTGGCGTCATCGCTTTCGGCCTGAAGGGCGACCGTGAGACGGCCATCAAGTGGATGGACTCGTTGGAGATGATCAACATCGTCACCCATGTGGCTGATGCCCGTACCTGTGTGCTGCATCCTGCCTCCCACACCCACCGTCAGCTCATCGACGAGCAGCTGCGTGAAGCTGGCATTGCTCCCGATCTCATCCGCCTCTCGGTAGGTATCGAGGACGTGGAAGACATTCTCGACGACATCAAGCAGGCGCTGGCCAAGATTTGATGCCCTTTTGCTCGTCTAATCAGCAAATAACTAAAGGAAGCAACATGAGAAGGATTCTTTTATGTGTGTTGTCCTTGCTGATGGGCAGCGTCAGTTACGCTGAGGACATCACCATCCGTTACAACGGCTCCTCGGCAAAGGTAAGCCAGACGGCAACAGACAGCGTGATGGTAATGGTAGACGGTGCCAGAGTGAGCATCGAGAGCCTGTACAAAGATCACAAGCTCACCCTCTTGTTGAAAGGCAAGAGCGATGATGGGCAACTCCTGCTGAAGTCAGCCGGGAAAGCCAAGATAAAACTCGATGGCCTGAATCTGACCAGTCGGGAGGGGGCTCCGTTCGACCTGAAGAATAAGAAGAAGGTGGAAGTGGTGGCTGCCAAGGGCACGGTGAATACACTCACCATTACTGCCTGCAACGACACGGCCAACCATAAAGCTGCTGTCATCTGGTCTAAGGACAAACTGCTGTTCTCAGGCAAAGGTACTCTTAACATCGTCGCTACCGGCGATGGCTGCCGAGGCATCAAGACCAAGAAAGATATCACCATCGAAGAATTGACCCTCAACGTCACTACCTCTGGCGACAATCTGGGCGAGAAGCCTTTCGGCTTCGGCGGATTTCCACCCTTTGGCAACGACAGCATTAAGGAGGGCGGTTTCCCTGGTTTCCCAGGCGCTTTTCCAGGGGGATTTCCAGGAGGCTTCCCGGGTGGTTTCCCAATGCCCAACGACAGTATCATGCGTGGCGGCTTTCCTGGCTTCCCGGTCGGTTTCCCAGGTGGTTTCCCTAACTTCGGCAATCGTGAAGAGAACGACAGTATAGAAGGCGGTTTCCCGGGTGGAGGTTTCGCTGGGAAGCACAAGTATGTGTCCTCTGCCAAGGGCATAGCCTCGAAGGGCAAGGTTACGATTAACAGCGGCAATGTGACGGTTCGCACTACCACCGCCGGAGCCGAGGGCATAGAGGGCAAGCAGGGTATTGTCTTTAATGGCGGCAACGTTGACGTGTTGTCTCCCGACGATGCCATCAACGCCAACGCCTCCATCGAGTTCAACGGTGCTCACGTCATCGCCCGCAGTACTGGCAACGATGCCGTCGACTCCAATCCTAAAGGTGGGTTCTTCATGCCCTTCGGTGGCAATAATCAGGACATGGACCCTGCCATCGTCATCCGTGGAGGCACCGTCTATGCGTGGAGTCAGGTCGGCTCGCCCGAGGAGGGCATCGACTGCGACTTTGCTCCGCTTGTCGTTGAGGGCGGCACTATCTTCTCCGTTGGCGGCGGTATGGGTGAAATGCCCTCCGTGCCCACCAACGAGACGGCCAAGCAGCCTACCGTGCTGCTCATCGGCCTCAATGTCGTCAAGGACGAACCTATTTATATCAAAGATAGTAGCGGCAAGCTGCTCGACACCGTCACCGTTCCCTTCTCCATGAAGCGTAGTGCCAGTTTAGTTGGCAACCCTGCCTTCAAGACTGGCAGCACCTACACCGTGGAGACGAAGGGATATGAAAGGACATTTACGCTGAACGAGCATTATACAACTGTGCGTTGAGGCTCGACCGAGACGGCTATTATAAAGGTGACATTTTGTCGTTTGTTATGTCATTCTGGCATAAATTTGCTGGCTGGCACGTATATTGCATACTCCTAAGTGAAAGCCGAAGTCTCCTTAGCGGGGCGGAGGCAATCAAAAGAACATTCGTTTAACAATTAAAACAATAGAATTAGGAGGTAAAGATTATGCTACCAGTAATGTTTAAGAACAGTTGGTTTCCTACCGTATTTGACGAGTTTATGAACAGTGACTTCACGCCGAGTACCTGCAAGACGACCGCTCCGGCTGTGAATGTGAAGGAGGACGAAAAGGCATATACCATGGAGCTGGCCGCTCCTGGCATCAAGAAGGAGTACTGCCGCGTGAGCCTGAACGAAGAGGGCAACCTGTGCATTGCCATCGAGAACAAGATGGAGCACAAGGAGGAGGACAAGAAGCAGCACTACCTGCGCCGTGAATTCTCGTACACCAATTACCAGCAGAACTACT
>JAEEGI010018601.1_pt1 | contig 14106 bp, 10 predicted proteins | sample 8958751 | NCBI WGS metagenome assembly JAEEGI01 (sample SAMN16246545, study PRJNA631951) | gut metagenome | biome: gut microbiome; feature: rumen; material: KS-attached | host: Bos | place: Iran: Karaj | collected 2018-10
ACATTCTGCGAACGCACTGGCATTAACAGCAGCTGCATGACTAATATAATAAGGACTACTCGCATAAACATCGGCAAAGATAGTGCAAAAAGAGCGAAACGCCAAAGGAAAAATCGAAAACTTTGTTTTGATACACAATTAAAACATGTGCAAAAAGAATCCGCCCGATACCTTGCGGAATCGAGCGGACAAGTATTAAACTAAATTAATAATGCTTTTTCTTAGAAGTTGTAGTACATACCAATCTCAAGGGCAGCCAATGTGTTGGCGTTCAGGCCAAAGTGGCTAACAGCGTCAGAGTCCTTATCCTTAGAAGACTCGAAGAAAAGACCGTCACCCAACTTTGCAACGAAACTGATCTTATCATTTGCATTAAATGCCACACCAGGACGAACACCTACACCAAAAGTAGTATTGTTCCACTCGTCCATCTTAGTGTACTGAAGAGCTACCATAGCGTCAACGAAGAGGTCAATCTTGTCAAACTGCAGGAACTTGTAACGATAGTAAGGAGCAACCTGGAACTGGATAGCGCTCTTATCTGTCTTGTGACCAGCAAATGGATTAGCACCATTGATAGTAATCTTATTACCGTTGTTTGTAACGCCGAAACCAAGCACGATACCAACAGAAGACTTGTCATCGAGGTTGTAACCCAACTCTGGCTTGATCTGGAAGAACATACCAGTAGCATCCTTGCCATCCTTGTCAATCAGCTTGTTCTGGAAATCCAAACCGAGGCTACCACCGATGTAACCCTGAGCATTCATAGTTGCAGCTACACATACAGCTGCCAGTGTCATCATAATCTTTTTCATAATCTTTTTTACCTTTTAAAGTGTTAAACTTTGACCTTTGGTCTATAAAAAACCGCAAGTCGTTACTAAATTCGGGTGCAAAGATAGGCAGAAAACTCTAACAAGCAATAAAATTCTCTGCATTTTTAATAATTTTAGCTTAAATTCTTGATTCAAATCAATTGTTGTGTTAAAAACAAACAATTTCATAGAAATATAGAACAATTTCAAATCTCAAAGACTAAAATATCTTATTATTAATAATAATGTAAAAAAGTGCTTATTTCTTGCACATTTCAAATAAAATACTTACCTTTGCGATTGAAATAGCAAGAAATAAATCATGAAGGCAACATTTATAGCTGGTCCGTGCGTGATAGAGTCGGCCGAACTGCTTGATATTGTGGCAGCTAAGTTAGTGGACATCAACAAAAGGCTGGGCACAGACATCATATTCAAGGCTTCGTTCGACAAGGCCAACCGTACGTCTATTAGTTCGTTTCGCGGTCCTGGTATCGACCACGGGCTGTTAATGTTGAGTGACATCAAGTCAAAATACGGGTTACGTGTGTTGACGGACATCCACGAAGCATGGCAGGCTGTGCCTGCAGGTCAAGTGTGCGACATATTACAGATACCAGCTTTTCTATGCCGCCAGACTGATCTGCTGACTGCTGCTGCCAAGACGGGACGCATCGTAAACATCAAGAAAGCCCAGTTCCTTTCTGGCCATGACATGCGTTATCCGTTGGAGAAAGCCCGCGAAGCAGGAGCCAGCGATGTATGGCTGACAGAGCGTGGCAATATGATGGGGTATAACAATCTGGTGGTTGATTTCCGAAACATTCCTGATATGTTAGAATTGTGTCCGACGGTGATTATGGACTGCACTCATAGTGTCCAACGTCCTGGTAGTGCTGACGGCAAGACTGGCGGTGACCGTCGTTTCGTGCCCCAGATGGCAATGGCAGCCAAGGCCTTCGGTGCTACCGGCTGGTTCTTTGAGGTACACCCCACTCCCGACCAAGGTCTGAGCGATGCTGCCAATATGCTGGAGTTGGACAAACTGGAGGGTCTTATAAAAGATCTCCTTTCGAAATAACGACATTTCGACAAATATGAACGCAAGGGACTACGCAATACAATGTATTAAGGACGAAGCACAAGCTGTGCTGGACCTGATACCAAAGATGGATGACGACTTTGATCGTGCCGTAGAACTGATTATGCAGTGTAAGGGCAAGGTCATTGTAACGGGTGTGGGCAAGAGTGGTCACATCGGTGCCAAGATAGCCGCTACACTGGCATCAACTGGCACACCATCATTCTTTGTCAATCCACTGGACGTCTATCATGGCGACTTAGGCGTGATGGCACAGGGCGACGTCGTGGTGGCGATCTCGAACTCGGGGCAGACCGACGAACTGCTACGATTCATTCCGATGGTACTGCATTTCGGTATTCCCATTATCGCCATGAGTGGCAATCCACAATCGCTGTTGGCTAAATACTCTACCTGTCATCTGAACGTAAGCGTAGAGAAAGAGGCCTGTCCACTAAATCTGGCACCAACCAGTTCGACAACGGCAACACTGGTGATGGGCGATGCATTGGCTGTGGCACTGATGGAGCGCCGCAACTTCAAGCCACAGGATTTTGCCCAGTTCCACCCAGGCGGCGAACTTGGCAAACGTCTGTTGACAACAGCCCAGGACGTGATGATAACCGAGCATCTGCCCATGCTGACAGCCGATATGCATTTGGGAGAAGCAATTATCCATGTCAGCAAAGGCAAATTGGGATTGGGTGTAGCGATGAAGGATGACTGCATCGAGGGTATGATTACGGATGGTGACATCCGACGCGCTATGGAAAAATGGAGCGCAGAGTTCTTTGATCGCACGGTAAGCGACATCATGACACGCACGCCAAAGACGGTCAGCCCTGACACGAAGATTGCCGATGTACAGAAATTGATGAATAAATATAAAATCCACAATGTGCTGGTAGTGGACAGTGAAAACCATTTATTGGGAATCGTCGACCGCTACGCTTGCGTATTGTAAGATTGAGACAATGAGAAATTGAGACAATGAGATATTAAGATATGAACAGACTAAAAAGAATACTCATACTCTTATTGCTGGCAATACCCTTGGCTGTTGCCGGCGTATATCTGTTTAAGACATTGGATGCGCGCGACGGTCTGACCAGCAGTCAGGTAAACTGCATATTGAAAGATTCGCGTGGCTACATTTGGTTTGGTACTACAGCTGGTCTGTACCGCTATGACGGCTATACGTTCCGTAACTTCCAATGTAATTCTCAAGACGGATCGTCGTTGCCAGACAGCTACATCATCAGTATGCAAGAAACGTTGGAAGGTACGTTGTGGATTGAAACTTCGGCAGGCTTCTGTGTCTACCACCCTCAGACGGAGAACTTTGAACGCGACATGAAGCAGGTATATACCCGCATGGGTATCGAGGGGCAGCCCAACGTGGTTTATGTGGACCGTCATAAGAACTTCTGGGCCTCAATACCTAACAAGGGTGTGGTGGCTTACAACCAGCAACAGCAAACCAGTTATGAGTTTGGTTATACCAATGATGCCGTAGGTATTCCTCAAGGCAATATCGTTTCTATCAGCGAATGTCGCGACGGTGCCCTTATGGTATATGAAGACGGACGACTGGTATGCTGCGACATCATGCACCAGCAACATACCGTATGGCAAACTGACTATATCGCAGTAAATGGTCTTCGACGCAGCAAGTCACTACGTGCCTTTGCCGACCAGATGGATAATATCTGGCTTTATGGCCAAGGCACACTGATGATGTATAACAAGAATACCAACCAATGGGATACCAGCGTTGGCAATCAGTTGGGACTGACGGGAATCAGTGTGGACCATATCGTCAATGGTATGGCTGGCGACCGCAACGGCAACATCTGGATTGGTACCGACCGTACAGGATTGTTACGCATGAATGTCAATACCCACGAGGTTGAACACGTGGCTCCTCGAAGCTTCAACGACCAGCAAAGCATCATCCAAGAAGTGATAGGCGTACAGAGTCTCTATGTGGACGATACCGACCTGCTATGGATAGGAACCGAAAAATCGGGCGTGGCTTACTACGGTGCAAATATCTATAAGTTCGAAGCCGACATGATTGGCGATATTACCGCTATTGCGGAAGATCAAGACGGCAAACTATGGTATGGTACGAGCGACAAGGGTATTATCAACTACGAGGGACCATTAGCCAGCCGCAAGGTAACTTGTATGGCAACAACATCAGACGGCAGTCTATGGGTAGGTTCGAAGCAGAACGGTATAACACGTATCAAAAATGGCGTTACGACTTTCTATTCAGCAGCTCGCGACACTATGAAGACGCTGATTGACGATCACATCAATGCCCTTTGTGCTGATAAGACAGGTAACCTGTGGATAGCTACCAACGGCGGTTTACAGGTATATAGTCCTAAGATGAACACTTTCAGTAGCTATACGCGTGAGAATGGCATGTTGAACACCAACAACATCACCTCGCTCTACTATGGTACTGACAACAACCTGCTGATTGGTACCGCTGAAGGTTTGGTTATCCTGAACCTTTCGACACGCAAAAAGACGGTGCTGACGGGTAACACCACCAATCTGCATTCGTTTACCAACAACTACATCACACAGGTTTACGAAGATACCAGAGGCTTAATATGGATTGGTACGCGCGAGGGCATCAACGTGCTGAATCCAGAATCAGATGAGCTTTATTATGTGACGGAAAACGACGGACTCTGCAACAACTCCATCTGTGGTCTTGCCGAGGACAAGAGTGGAAGTATCTGGGTGACGACCAGCAACGGAATCAGCCGTATCGTGGTTCAGCGCAACCATGAGGACGGCACCTTCGCCTTCGGGCTCTATAACTACAGTATCAACGACGGTTTGCAAAGCAACGAGTTCAATATGGGTGCTATCCTGTCGACAAGTGATGAAGGTAAAGTCTTCTTCGGTGGACTTTACGGTATCAACTGGGTTCGCGAAGCAGCCAAGGACGATCAGGAAACACTGCCACGCGTCATGTTGACACAATTGTTTATAGGTGAAGAAGAAATCCTAACGGGACATGCCTACGACGATCGCGTCATTCTGACCTCAGCACTTAATGAGAGTAGCAAGATTGAGCTGAAGAACAGTCAAAACACCTTCACCATCAAGTTTGCTGCGGGTAACTATAACAAGGGTGAGCGTCTGCAATTTATGTACTGGATGGAAGGTCGCGACAACGACTGGCGTAACGGTGATGCCATGTTACACGGTGTAAAGTTCCAGGATCTGGGCAGTGGAGACTATACGCTACACGTCAAGGCTGTCAGTGCCGATGGTGCCGTCAGCAATCAGGAACGTAAACTCGACATCACCATTGAACGCCCCTGGTGGTTGTCGTGGTGGATGCTCACATTCTACGTCATTCTCGCTATCGTAGCCCTCATCATCTGGCGCTATGGTATTGGCAAGGTAAAACATATCTGGATGAGCAAGCGTGCCGTCATTGATGAGTTGAAACGCCAGCGCGAGGAAATCAAGCTGGCCAGTGATGAATTGCGCCAGCCCATGGCCCGTATGACAACCATTATCGGCAGTATGGCTGAAAGGGAGCAGACGCTGGAGGGACGCGAACAGCTGAACTCGCTGCACTTCCAATTGTTGCAGGTCATTACTCGTATCTCTGAGATGCAATCGACGCTGGAGAATCCTGAAAAGAAGGCTACCTCTTCAGCTAAAGACCGTCTGGAACTGAACGACAAGGGACAGGTGGCACTGGCCTACGACATCAGCAGTGAGTTAGCCATTGATGTCAAGCCTATAAAGGTTGACTCGCAGGCTAAGAAGTTTGCCGTTGTACTGATTGACGACAACCGCGAGTTCCTGAATTTCATGAATGCCCACTTGCACGACGTATATAATTTCCATACCTACGAAACGATTAAGGAGGCCCTGCCCGATATTGAAACACTGAATGCAGACCTTGTCATCTGTAAGCAGAACTTGAAGCCAATGACGGGTAGCGAACTCTGCACACAGTTCAAGATGGACAACCGTCGCGGCAAGACCAAATTCGTGCTGATGACTGATAGCGTGCTGACGCAGCAGGATATGGCAGACCAGAATATCACGCTGGCTGCCGACGACTATTTGGCTAAGCCATTCAATGTTCAAGAAGCCGTCATGCGCTTCAACAAGTTGATGGGTCTTGGTCCTATCGAGATGAATCAGGATGTCATTGAAGGTAGTGAGACACGTATGATTGAAAGCCGTAATGCCAGTATGACCACTGCCACCATGGTTTATGAAGACCTGGACGAACTGAAAGCTCAGGCTCAGACCGAGGCTGGCGATGGAGAGCAGCAAGACACGACTGAGCAGCAGCCTATCGAGAATGCACCTGCCGCCCAGAACCAGGGTGCTTGGATGCACGAGAAATATTATGGCGGTAACACCATTGGCGACTACTCGATGAGTGAATCAATGGATCAGCAACTGATGCGCAATGTGGAGCAGTTTGTACTGCAAAACATGAGCCGCGGACAGATCAGCCTTGAAGAGATGGCAACTGCAATGGGTATGGGTCGCGTACCTTTCTTCCATAAGATACGTTCTATCACCACCAAGACGCCAGCTGAGGTCGTACGCGACATTCGTCTGAAACATGCCTGCACGCTGCTTGTCAACACGAATGTCAATATGAGTGAGCTGGCTCTCAATGTAGGTTTCAAGACAGCAGAGAACTTTGTCAACATCTTTAAGGAGAAGTTTGGCATGACTCCATTGGAATATCGCTTGAAGAATAAAAGATAAAAAGGAGGAAATAGAAAAAAGGTAGAAGATAAGAGTGAACTAAAGAGAAATGGCAACATATAAATATATAATAACATATAAATATATAATAATAAGGTACGTACTTTTTTTACTTTTTTACCTCTTTGCTTTTTTACCCTTTTCAGCGAGTGCTCAAACAAGCGACTCACTGATAGTACAGACACTGCGTGAGAGTAATATCCGTTTCTCACACGACAATAGTGTGACGCTATTGCTGTCAGGTCAGCAGAAGTTCGACGATATGTTTCAAGCTATCCGTCAGGCCAAGAGCAGCATCCATCTTGAGTACTTCAACTTCCGTAACGATTCCATTGCAATGTTGCTGTTCGACCTGCTGAAGGAGAAAAGCAGGGAAGGTGTCGAGGTACGTGCTATGTTCGACGGCTTTGGCAACGACTCCAACAACCAACCCCTAAAGAAGTATCACCTGAAGCCTCTGCGCGAGGAAGGTATCGAAATTGTGGAGTACTCCCCTATCCGATTCCCTTGGGTCAACCATATCTATGGACGCGACCACCGCAAGATAGTGGTCATCGACGGACGTATAGCTTATACGGGGGGCATGAATGTAGCCGACTATTATATAAAAGGTACGGAACAGGTGGGCGAATGGCGCGATATGCATTGTCGCATCGAGGGCGATGCCGTCAACGACCTACAGAGCATTTTCCTCCGTATTTGGAATCGCTCGACCAAGCAACAGGTCAGTGGTGCTAAATATTTCCGTGGCGGCACACTCACCAAATTTTCCGGCCTGAAGCCAGACACCACTGCCACCAAAGGACGTAAGATGGTAGGCATCATCAATCGTGAACCTGGCATCACACCCAAAATTATGCGTACATTTTATATCAACGCCATCAATCAGGCGCAGGACAGCATCCATATCATCAACCCCTACTTCACGCTCATTCCTACTGTGACGCGCGCGCTGACTCGTGCCATTCGTCGTGGCGTAAAGGTAGAGATTATGCTGTCGTCAAAGAGCGATATTCCTTTGACGCCAGATTGCGCACTCTATCAAGCCCGTAAACTGCAGAAGCGTGGCGCTATTGTCTGGCTCTACAAGCCTGGCTTCCATCACTCTAAAATCATGATGGTCGACGGACGTTATTGCACCGTTGGTAGTACTAATCTCGATGCACGCAGCCTGAAGTGTGATTTTGAGGAGAATGCGGTGATTGTTGACAAGAATACGACGCAGGAACTTGACGATATGTTCTGGCGCGACAAGCAACAGTCGTTCCAGCTAACAGATGAAACATGGGATGAATTCCGTACAGGATGGCAGAAGTTCCGTGGTTGGTTTGCCCATTTGCTACAACCGTTCCTGTAACCTCTCAATTCCTCATTTCCTCAATTCCTCATTTCCTAAAATGGCAGGTCGTTAGCTCTCTCCTCCGCCCTACGTGCAGCGTCGTGTTGCACGACCATTGCCTGCATCATTCGGATGTCTGTATCGCTAATGCCGCGCTGGTTCAACCATTCTCTATTGTTGAATGCCTCATTGTAGTCACCACCCAATATAAAGTACTGGTCAAAACAGGCGTCAGCCTCTTTTATGCGACCCATCAGCCATTGACAGTAGCCCTTATTCAGATAGTCTTCGTTCGTAGCACTATCATGACTCGTCAACTGCTGATACAATTTGTCTGCCTGTTCCAGTTTGCCGTCACATATCAATGCCCACGCCAGCACCCTTTGGATGTTCACATCCTCGTCGTGCTCATAGTTCAGCTGATAGAGCAACTTCAGGGCATCCTCATATTCATCCATATTCACCAGACAGACGGCCTTGTTCAGCATATAGCTTACCTTGTTAGGATGCAGCAACAACAGACGTTCGTAGTCGTCATTGGCAGCCTCATACAAACCTTCACTGAAATAGAAACGCGCTCTGGCCGATAATGCCCTTTCATTGTCTGGGTCTAACTTCAGAGCGCCCGAATAGTCCTCTTTCCACAAATAATACTGAACGTCGCGCATCGACTCAGGAAAGGAGTCCAGCAATATTTCTGCCTCATAGTTGTACAAATGCTTCATCATCACCCTTACCACTTCAGGCTTATGGGCATCAAGCGGTGTTTGATTGAACACCTTGGAACAGAAGAAGCAGCATGTTGCCAACTGTGCACCTGTTTGAGAAAAAGGATTGATAAATGCCTGACGATTAGGGAACAGACGGAAGAAACGATACATATCCATCAGGAAATTGCGACGGATAAAGGCTGGTGTCTGCTGTTCTTCATTGTCCATTGTCATATCACCCATGCTGGCCTCACCACGCTTCATGGCTTGGCGCATGCTTTCAGGCAGTTGATTGACAACCTGTTGGAAGGCTATCACAAACGAATACTTGTCGCTATTGCAGAAAGGTCCTTTGCTCATAATTGACGACAAGAAACGGTTGTCCTCGAATTTCTCGACAAACTGAGCGATGTCAGGATGCTGTATGAAGAAAGGTACAAACCAGTTCGAGATGTCGTAGAAGAAGGGGAAACGCTTGGTTTGCGAAAAACCGCCATAGAAGATGTCTGACCCCTTGCGCTGCATGTCTATCATCCGCTGGAACGACTGTTCCAACTTCTCCATACGCTGTTCCGAAGCATCAGGATGCAACACGTCCTCAAGGGCATCGTCTTCCATCTCTTCTATGCCATTCTTCGTGACGCGGAAGCTATTGTTCTTCAGAATGTCAGGCATGATTTCCTGCTGCACGGTATTGGTGTCCTTCTCGGCATCCATCGTGTAAATCATCTGGATTTGCAACTCTGTCAGTTCGGCACATGTGCGTTTCGATTTCAACAGTTCCTCTATCAATGCTCGCTGCTCAGGATAAATTTGCAACATGTCGTCGTCGATACCTAACACCCAACCCACAAGGGCACGCTGGCGTACATGCTCATCCGTCGAACGTCGATATACACTTACCAGTGTTCTGAATTTCACAATATCGAAACGATTCATCAACGACAGCATCACAGCCGACACCAGCAATTGCTGGTCGATAGCGTCGATGGTTGGCGAAACCAATAGTTCCTCCATCATGTGCCCCGTTCCCTCCGACCAGATGTTTGACGTCAGCATATAGTTGAACAGTTGGTTCATTTGCTGCTGATGCGCCTTGTAGAGAGCCAGACTTTTCTCCTTTCTGGTATGCTCAGGCTCCAATTCCAGCATGGCCACCTCGCTCACAAAGTTCTCCATCTCCTGACGGATGATTTCCAGATTCATTGGACGTCCCGTCTGCCGGGCACTGCGATGCAGCTGCTGCAGGAACGATGTAGCACTCAGATGGCGATGAATGGCGATATTGGCCATCAGCACGTAGATGCGTTGTAACAGCCTATTGTATTGCTCGTCACGCTCAGGGTCGGTAGCACCCTGGATCCAGTAGTCGGCCATCAGGTCGTATTCACTCCTCAGCGTCTCCAGCTTCTCACGCGACTGCTGGTTGGGCCAAGCCGTCAGATAGGTTTCCAACTCCATAATAGCCAACCCTGCATTGCCAGTATTCAGTTGGTTGTAGATGCGCTGTAGCGACGTGTCAATTGCTCCCATCCTTATCACTTTTCACCCTTCACTTTTCTCTCTTCACTTTTCACTAGCGAAGCGCTTACTCCCAGCCACTTCTCTATCTGAGCCACATCTTCCTGACGCGGGCCTTGCATGTAAACATACGGATTCTTCTTCACGTCGGGCAGCGAATCCACCACCTCTTTCCTGACGTTACAATGCCGCATTATCAGGTCACGGTAGCGTTTGAATCCATTCTTATTGATTGAGTCGCAAGCCTGATTATAGGCATTTACGAATAGTTGTAACTGCTTGGCACGTTCAGGGTGACGCATCTCCTTCTCACGGAAGACCACCACACCAGGCTGTATCTTCGTCTTACGCGAGTCGAACACCACCTGATGCTTCATCATTCGTGCCATCGAAGCCTGTGGTTCCGTCATCCATAGGGCATCCATCTCGTTGTTCTGCAACATCAGCATCCGCACATTGACATCATTAATCTGAACCTTGAATACGCGTTCCTCCTCCAATTTCACAGAGTCGCGTACCTTATCCGTCATCATGTCTGTAAACGAGAATCGCGTCATGGCCACCATCTTGTCGTCCAACTGTTTTAGCTGGTGGATACGGGCATTGCGATTGGTAATGAGCTGCCAGTAGGCATTCGTCACCGTCACGTAGCGAAGCTTCGTTCCACGCTGTTGCATACGGATAGCACGTACCAAGTCGGTCACCGTACCTTCCACACGACCACGCTCCATCGCCGTGTCGCAATCCATCTGCGCCGTAAAGTGCTTCAGACGGACGCCGCCACGAATCGTGTCAAACAGCTGGTAGTATTCAGCGACATACAAAGGAAGACAATCCAACGTAGGCAGCACAGCCACTTTCAGCGCTGCAGAATCCCTGCGCATAGCCTCGCGACGATTCTCATTGGCTATACGTTTGGTCTCTTCGTAACTCTGTCCGCAAGCTGCCACAAGCAGCAAGCCGACTATCACAATTATCAGATGTTTCATAATTCGCTGCAAAGTTACGAAAAGTCGAGAGCAGAACAAAAGATTTTAATCTTTTTTATGCCGAGACGGAGTAAGTTCGCCATCTTTGATGGCAAAGTTACGAAAAATAGCCTACGGATTATACGGATTTTACGAATTTTTAATTGTCTTACCGAAAATAATCCGTAGAATCCGTAGAATCCGTAGAAAAAAATAACTACCTTTGCACACAGTTATGGCAAAAGACAAGGTTATGTACGTCTGCGAGAACTGCGGACAGGAGTCGGCCAAGTGGATAGGCAAGTGCCCCGCATGCGGCCAGTGGAACACGTATAAGGAAATTAAGACCGCACCCCAGCCCCTCTCCAAGGGGCGAGGGACTTTTGGCAATAGCGGCGGTGTGTCCGACAGAGGGCGCGATGCCGCCAAGGTGTTACGACTGAAAGACATATCAGCCCACGACGACCCACGCATCGACATGCACGACGGCGAACTGAATCGCGTCTTGGGCGGCGGACTGGTGCCTGGCAGCATCGTGCTGTTAGGCGGTGAGCCGGGTATCGGCAAATCGACGCTCACCCTGCAGACCATGCTGAACCTTACTGACAAGCGCGTACTCTACGTCAGCGGTGAGGAGAGTGCCCACCAGCTCAAAATGCGTGCCGAACGGTTAAGCCCCCTCTACTTGGAGGGGGATGGGGGAGGCTTCCTCATTCTCTGCGAAAACTCCCTTGAAGCCATCTTCGACCATATTAAAGAGGTGGAGCCTGAACTGCTGGTCATCGACTCCATCCAAACCATATCGACAGAGGATGTCGAGTCCTCAGCAGGCTCCATAGCCCAAGTTCGCGAGTGCGCCTCTGCCCTGCTCCGCTTTGCCAAGACCAGCGGTGTGCCCGTCATTCTCATTGGCCATATTACGAAGGAAGGCACACTGGCCGGTCCTAAGATTCTGGAACACATTGTCGATACCGTCATCCAGTTCGAGGGCGACCAGCACTATATGTACCGCATTCTGCGCTCTATCAAGAACCGCTTCGGAAGCACATCCGAGTTGGGTATCTATGAAATGCAGCAGACAGGACTCCGTCAGGTCAGCAATCCTTCAGAACTGCTGCTGACCGACAACCACGACGGACTATCGGGTGTGGCTATTTCAAGTGCCATAGAGGGTGTCCGTCCCTTCCTCGTCGAAACGCAGGCATTGGTATCTTCTGCCGCCTACGGCACACCTCAGCGCTCCGCTACAGGCTTCGACCAGCGACGTCTGAACATGCTGTTGGCTGTACTGGAGAAGCGCGTAGGCTTCAAACTGATGCAGAAGGACGTCTTCCTGAACATCGCCGGCGGTCTGCGCGTCACGGATATGGCTATGGACTTGAGCGTCATTGCTGCCGTCTTGTCCAGCAATGTCGATACACCTATCGAAGAGGGTTGGTGTATGGCTGGCGAGGTTGGCCTGAGCGGCGAGGTACGTCCTGTAGCCCGTATCGAACAGCGCATCAGCGAAGCTGAGAAGTTGGGATTCCAGCATATCATCATACCGAAATACAACCTCTCAGGTCTGAATCGCAACAAGTTCAAGATTGAAATCGTGCCTGTCCGTAAGGTCGAAGAAGCCCTCCGTGCTCTTTTTGGCTAAAAACGACAACTATAACAACTAAACGACAACATAAACAACTTTTTAGTATTGAGGGTTGTCTCAGTTGTCCGTATGTTGTCCTAGTTGTTTTCTTAAAGGTCATACACAGTAGTATCCTCGATGCCTGCATCGGCAAAGGCTTCACGACGCTCTACGCAGGTACCGCACTTGCCACAATGGTGATTGCCACCCTTGTAGCACGACCATGTCTCGCTGTAGTCAATACCCAATGCCTTGCCTCGACGTGCAATGTCGCCCTTCGTCATATTGGTATAAGGTGAACGCAAGTGAACGTTCACATAGGTGCCTGCTGCCGCAGCTTGGTCAAAGGCATCCACGAACTCAGGACGACAGTCAGGATAGATGGTGTGGTCGCCTCCGTGATTGGCCATCATCACGTATTTCAAGCCATTCGACTCGGCAATGCCCACCGCTATCGACAACATGATACCGTTGCGGAAAGGCACCACCGTCGATTTCATATTCTCGTCGGCATAGTGGCCCTCAGGAATCTCCTCGCCGCCCTCCAACAGCGAACTGACGAAGTACTGCGTCATGAAGTCCAGCGGTATCGTGATATGCTTGATGCCCAACCGTTCGCAATGCAAACGGGCAAACGGAATCTCACGCGCATTATGTTTCGAACCATAGTCGAACGAGATAGCCAGCGCAATACGCGCCTGCTCGTCGTATAACAAGGTGACGGAATCTACGCCACCGCTTAATATCAATACTGAATCCTTCATCTCACTTCCTGATAACGTTTGATTGTGCAAAGGTAATGTAAATCGAGCAAAATGCAAAACAAAACGCTTTTTATTTTCGTTTATCGTTGTTGCGTAGGAAAACGAAAAAGAAAGCGAACCACAAAAGATTCGCTCTCCTTTTTCACTCATAACCGGCGCCAGCCGATTCTTCGACTAAAGATCGAAGTGTGGCGTTGCATTCTTCACGCTTCACGCTTCACTTAAAACGGTCCATGACCCATGCAGCTCGTTGTACCCATTGCGGTCACCGCTGCCGATGCTGCTGCAATGATGATTCTAAGTAGGATTTCTCCCCATGATGTCTTCTTCATACTTCTTCATTCCTTAATTTGTCAATTTGTACACAGAGACACAAAGACGCAGGATCATGGGGTCGGTTCTTCTGATCATTTTGTTGTAAATGCCAAGGAGCAGACTCGTCGAGAAATAGAATTCATCATAAATGAATTAAAGCCGTAGGTACTCGACCAACGGCTTTATAAAAATC
>JAEEGI010018608.1_pt1 | contig 14102 bp, 15 predicted proteins | sample 8958751 | NCBI WGS metagenome assembly JAEEGI01 (sample SAMN16246545, study PRJNA631951) | gut metagenome | biome: gut microbiome; feature: rumen; material: KS-attached | host: Bos | place: Iran: Karaj | collected 2018-10
GTTGGATATGAAGGCATGCTGCCGGATCAGTGTCTTCCTTACGAAGTTACCCCGGAGCAGGCGGAAGTATATATCCGCAGGCTTGCGGAACGATATAATCTGGAACAGAACGGGTTCCCGGTAAACGCCCTGCTGCAACAGAAAAAATTACTGGCTGTTTACGCACCGGGAAGATTATGGGACCGGAAGTTTCTGTTAGAAGTTGCAATGAATGGCAGCCGGTCCAAACTTTATGTGGAATGGCTCAACTGGGTCAGCCTGTTCAACAGCCTGGACGCAGAAACCTTTGACCGCCTCCAGCCCTGGAATTTTGAAAAGGCGGGTCCCTTTGTCCCCGAATATGTAGAAGGGGACGTCCGCCTGATGGCAACCCTGAATGACAACGACGAGCTGGAACTGCGACAGGCCCTGCTTGCGAAACGCCTTACGGAAGAAATCAGCGAAACCTTTGATGTAAAAGCCCCCCGGATCCTTAAATGGGGCGATGGTTTTATCAAACATAAAAACGGCACCATAGCCATGCCTGTTTATTATCTGGAATATCGCGATTTACAAAAACGCCTTTGCCTGAACGTCATGGTCAACGGTCAGACCGGAAAGACGGTTGCGTCCGTCTGCCGGAACGGGGAAGAGCATTGCTGTGAAATGACGCCGGGCAAGTTTACCGATATGACCGGGGAATGTTCCATGCATTCCAAACCGGTAAAGGTCAAGTATGTAAAACCAGTTTTTCTGTATGAAACGTTGCGGTAAATGCAGGGAAAGGCAAGAAATCCTCTGTAATTGTTTGGAAAAAGGAAGGGCTGCATAATGCGTCATTTTAAACATTTTTCGCCTGTAATCACAACCTGCTCCCTGGTTGCTTTATTGTCTGCCGGATTGATGGCTGATAAAACGGTTATGCCATGTCAGACTTCCGACAGTCCGTATTACCAGTCAGCAATCTCGCTCCTGCAACCCGGTGTTGCTTCCGCCCAGGCGGAATGGGAGACCCTGAAATTCACTAATGCCGCGGAAGAGCTGTGGGCCGGTGAAACCTATATTACCGGCAGGGAAGTTTTCATGCGTTCCGGTCCCGGAACCGATTTCAAGCCGGAAGGCTTCTTCCGTTTTGGCGAACCGGTACGGATAAACGAAGATTCAGGCGAATGGCTCAAAGTGGAATGCCGGAACTCCGGGGCACCCGTTTACGTACACAGGAATTATGTAGGTTCCTGGAGTGAAGTAAAAGATAAATTCATTCCCGGATCTGACTGCATGGTACAAATTGACAAACTCTACGATTGCCTTAATGCGGCAGCTCCCTTTTACACGAAAGATCTGGACAAAGAACGGAAACTTAAAGAAATCGATCATTACCAGGATGTACTTGACAAAACGTATAACTATGTTGAATACAGTAAACTGCCTCCCCAGGCCGTTAAAGAGATGTTGCAGGCTCTGGACATGATCAATGGCATGTTCAACTGCCAGAAACGCTTTGTCACCGAACCGGAACAGGCCGCAAACATGCGGGACGAAGCCTGGCCGGATCTGCAGCACGAATTCCAACGGCATTATGCAACACTGGATAAATACAGATAAGGCCGGGTTGTTTCTTTACGACGGGGTGCGCTGGTAAACATCGCTTCTGTTTCCGGAGGTTATGCAATGAAAACGTATATTGCCTATTGCGGGCTGGATTGTGAAACCTGTGAGGCCCGGCTTGCAACGATACATAATGACAATGAACTGCGTCAGAAAATCGCAAAAGAATGGTCTGAACTGAATCATGCGGAAATAACCCCCGAAATGATAAATTGTGAGGGTTGCCGCATGGACGGAGTGAAAACGCCATATTGCGATTCCCTTTGCCAGATCCGTCAATGCGGCCTGAGCAAGGATTATGAAACATGCGGCGACTGCAGTCAACTGGAAACCTGCGAAAAAGTCGGGATGATTATCGGCAACAACAGGGAAGCCCTGCACAATTTAAAATGTTAAATAAAGACATGATAGTTTATAAAGATGAACGCTACACACTGGGGCTGAAAGACAAGGATCCGTATCTTAAAGTAGACGGAAAGACCTATCAGCTTTCCTGTCACCCCTATGAGCCCTGTACATATATCAGGGATGGAGAGCGTCTTGTCTCCGTGATTCACAACGCATTTGACACGTCGTATGTAGTTGAAGCGTTTTCGAAAGGTGAGACGGTTGCTTCAATTTCAGGAAAACTATATGACGCAAAATCATTTTGCACATTGATAGCCTTCGCGGCAGATTCCCTTTACGATACGGATATCAGCTACGCAGAGGGCGCGCTGGCTGTTAAAGAACTGAAAGAGTCAGGGGATGGAAAGTGAACAACAAAAACGCAGGCATTTTTTACGGCATGTATATCCTTTCCATGCTGCTGTTTGGTACAAACGGATATCTGGTGGCGCATATCTCGCTGCAGAGCAGCCAGATCGTTCTTGTCAGGACACTGATCGGCGGGCTTGTGCTTTCGGCAATGGTTCTGTTGCAAAAAGGCTTCTCGTTTAACCGGATTAAACCCGAACTGGGCAATCTTCTGGCAGGCGGCATCGCCCTGGGCTTAAACTGGGTGACGTTGTTTGCCGCTTACCGGATGCTGAACGTAAGCCTTGCTACACTCATTTATTATGCAGGCCCCATGCTGGTATTACTGTTCTCACCCTGGCTGTTCCGTGAAACGCTGACCAAGCGGAAACTGGCTGCCGTTATGATTGTTGCTGCCGGTTTGCTGTGTATTACCGGAAGTATTGCCGCCGGCAAACTGAGCATGGCAGGACTGTTTATGGCGATTGGCTCGGCCCTGTTTTATGCGGGCCTGATCGTGTTCAACAAGCGTATCAGAAACACCAGCGGGTTACAGACAGCCGCCATTGAACTCGATGTGGCTTTTATTGTTGTATTGTTATACGTTCTTTTTGCTTCGGGTTTATCTTACCCGATGACTGCCGATATTCCGTACCTTCTGATTATCGGTCTTATGAACACGGGGCTGGCTTATTTCCTTTATTTTACCGGTATGCAACGCCTGCCCGCCCAGTCGGTGGCGCTTATCAGTTACATCGATCCGGTATCGGCATTATTGTTTTCCGCATGGCTGCTGAACGAAAGCATGACCATGCTGCAGATTGCCGGAGCTGTTTTCATTATCGGCGGTGCAATCATTGGGGAACTGGGTGAAAACTAATCCATAAAAAAACAGCGAGGGGGAGAAAATATGAGAATCAGAAAAGCTTTGATGACAGTTTTATGTTTGGGAATATGCCTTCCGCTATTTTCCGGCATTGCAGAAGCCAAAGGCGGAAAAGATATGGTTCAGGAAAAGACAGCTTATATTACAAGGTGCGGATACGTCAGTTCCGGCAGTTCTACAGGCGGATACGAGCGCATTGAACTGACACGCGTCAGTGATTCGGAAGCAAACTACAAAAGCAGCGGTAAAGACTGGCATAGTTCTCCGGAAAGAACGGTAGACAAAACCATTTCAGCAGACGTGTTAAAAAAGATGGAGGAACTGGGCAGGGAGTATAAAATCTTTAAATGGAAGCCCTTTCGCAAAAGTGCTTTATTTGCACTGGATGCTGCAAGCGTAAGCCTTTCCGTTTCATACAAAGACGCAAACAATGGGGCCGGCTGGACTCTTACCATGCGCTCCGATGATGAACTGAATGATAAGCAGATCGATTACTATCATAAACTGCTTGATTTATTGCTGTCGGCAGAAGGACAGTGATTTAATATGCATGGACATCCTATGGAAACAAATATCATAATCTATTACGACAAAGAGTTCATCAAAAATTTTGAGGAATTAAAAACGTTGCTGGATGCCGGGGACAGACAAAAACTGTATCAGTTTTTATTGGATAAATTCGGTTTCATTTTCAAAATGAACCAGGTTTATTGGATCCGGGTTGCGGAAAACAACGGACGGGACTTTCTGGAAACAGGGAAAGAAATACAGCAGGAACTGATGCGTCCGCTGTCACACAGGCAATACCGTCTGATAGAAGGATCTTTTTCTCCATACCGGGAAGAAGAAGAGGATGTCATTTGTTCCATCTGGGATTTTTTATACGATGACGGTCGGATTTACCATAAAAAAGTGATGAGTTCCGCGGAAGTAAGCGGCTGCTCAATGATTTTGGAGAATGTGTACTGCTGCCTGGCAAGAGGACAGCATCAGATTAAATCAGAATGAAAAGAACCTGGAGAATCTTATCATATATAAACAATTATTTAATGTGACGCTGATTAAAAGTTTAGTTGAAGAGGAGAGGTGTAATCATGATCACAGCAAAACAGGCTTACGAAATTGCCAAAGAGTGGATGGGACCTTTCGCGTTAGTCAGTGCCGGTTATGAAATTGATACCCATTTTATTTTTCTCCGGGAGCATAACAGGGGAAAACTCTGGACAGACCATGCTTCTTTTTGGATTGACAAGACAAACGGCGCGTTAAAAATCGTATCGGCCATCCCGGCAACAAAAGAATTTGACATGATGCAGCAGGGCAAACCGCTGAACCTGGCGGAGATGTGCGAATAAAGCAAACGAATTATGAATATTGACTGGAATGCAACGAATTACACAAATCATTTTTCCTTCGTTCATCAATTTGGAGAGGATGTTCTGAAACTCATTGACGCGCCGGCGGGGTCCCGGATTCTGGATCTGGGGTGCGGCAACGGGGCGCTCAGCAAAAAACTTCAGGAACTCGGTTTCCTGGTCCGGGGAATGGATGCTTCGGAAGATATGCTTGCCGTCGCACGGCAGCTTTTTCCGGACGTCATCTTTGAAAAGGGGGACGCCACACAGTTTACACTGGAATCACCGGTAGACGTAATCTTTTCCAACGCCGTTTTCCATTGGATTGACGCGGAAAAGCAGGATGCGCTGGCAGCGCATATTGCAGCTGCATTAAAGCCGGGCGGCTCCCTCGTTTGTGAATTTGGCGGCAGGAACTGCGCTGAATCGGTCCACGTCATGCTGGAGCAGTGTTTTGCAGAGCGTGGTCTGGTTTACTCACGGTTTAACTATTTCCCTACGATTGCCGAATACACTGCCGTTTTAGAGCGTAACGGACTGCGTCCGGACTACGCAGCATTGTTTGACCGCCCGACACCGCAAAGCCCTGGAAAGACCGTTGTGGACTGGATTGAAATGTTCGTCAGGGAACCGTTCCGGGGAATGGACGAAAAACTGAAAGCAGAAATCCTGCAGGAAGCAGAAAACCGGCTGCGGCCAAAACTCTGCAAGGATGGCAGGTGGATCATCGATTATGTGCGGATCCGCGTAAGGGCGAGAAAATTATAATGTAATGCGGCCTTAATATGTACATTTTTTCTGAAAAGAGGTCTTTAACATTGGATAAAGGTAATTTAGAGAAAATCAGGCAATCGGTGGTAGAAGCGGGGCTTGTACTGGCTCATTCCAGTATGACCATCGGTACTTACGGCAACATCAGCTGCCGCGTGGATGAGAATCACATCGCCATCACGCCGTCAGGCAGGGATTATGAGCAACTCACCGCAGCGGATATCGTTGTGACTGACCTGGAAGGGGCGGTTCAGAAGACTGGCAGCACAGATAGGAATCGGGAAGTGAGTGCAGATAATTCCCCCGGAAGCCAGGGCATTGCTTTGCGTCCTTCTTCGGAGCTGCCGCTGCATCTTGAAATATACAAAAACTTTCCGGAAGCCCGGGCCATCGTGCATACCCACAGTGTTTACGCCAGCGCACTGGCAGTGGCGCATAAAGACCTGCCTCCCGTCATTGAAGACCTGACACAAATTACAGGCGGCGCAGTGCGCTGTACGGACTACACGATTGCCGGGACAAAAGAACTGGGAGTAAAAGCAGTGGAAGCCATGGAAGGCGGACGCAGTGCCGCGTTGCTTGCTAACCATGGAGCCGTGTGCTGGGGCAGGAATATGAAAGAAGCGCTGGCAACGGCGCAGATTCTGGAAAAAGCCGCGCAGATTTACTGTATTGCCCATTCTTTTGGTTCGTCATTCCCGTTAAATGAAACTACCGTGAACACGCTGCACGACTTTTATCTGAATCATTACAGCAAAAGACAGCGGGGAGAAGAGTGAATCATTATATCATATTCAAACTTAATGAAAGGAACTTGCCATGAAGAAAATTTTAATCAGTAATGTGGAAATTGTTACAGACGGTCCTGTCTATGAAAAAAAGTACATCGGTATCACCGGCAACAAAATTTCCTATATCGGCAAAGAAAAACCCAAAGGCTATAAAAACGCCTACCAGATTGACGGCACAGGCAAGCTAGCTGCCGCAGGTATGGTGAACGCCCATACCCATATCGCCATGTGCCTGCTGCGCAGTTACGCCGACGATATGGCGCTGATGGACTGGCTGCAGAACAAAGTGTGGCCGGCGGAAGCAGGCCTGCAGAAGGGCGACTGTTATGCGGGTACCCGGCTTGGTATTCTGGAAATGCTGAAAAGTGGTACTACCGCATACGCCGATATGTATTTCTTCATGGATGAAACTGCGCAGGCCTCTCAGGAAGCGGGTATCCGCGCCTGCCTGTCCCGGGGCCTGATGGGTGATAAATATGATAAAGAAGATGAGCGTTTAAAAGAAAATGTGCAACTCTACAGAGACTGGAACGGCAAAGATGACGGTCTGATCACCGTCATGCTGGGGCCCCACGCACCGTACACCTGCGGCAAGGAATATCTGAAACTGTTGGTGGACACAGCCGGCGAACTGGGCTGCCAGTTGCACATGCATCTGGCAGAAACAGAACAGGAAGTGAAAGACTGCGTCAGGAATTTCGGCGACACACCCATTAAATACGCGGACAGTTTAGGCATTCTGGACCGTGGCTGCCTGATTGCACACGGCGTATGGGTCACGGAAGAAGAAATGGATATCATGGCTGCCAAAAAGGCAAGGGTAGCCCATAATCCCCAAAGCAATCTGAAACTGGCCAGCGGAATCGCCCCTGTAGAAAAGATGCTGGCAAAAGGTATCACGGTCGGGCTTGGCACCGACGGCGCTACCAGCAACAACAATCTGGATATGCTGGAAGAAGCACGGCTCACCGCCATGCTGCACAAGGGCGTCACCTACGATCCGCTGTGCATTCCGGCAGCAACAGCCTGGGACATGGCCACATACCAGGGAGCAAAATGCCTCGGCTATGACAATCTGGGAAAACTGGAAGAAGGCTGGCTGGCGGATATCGTGCTCTATGATATGAACAAGCCCCACTGGTATCCCCGCAACAACCGCCTGAGTCTTCTGGTATACGCAGCCAATGCCGGTGATGCGGACACGACCATTATCAACGGCAAAGTAGTAATGGAAAAAGGCGAAGTGAAATCGCTGGATGAGGAAAAGATTTATTATGAAGCTGACAGGGTAGCAAAACGACTTACAGGGAAATAAGAATACTTTAGGCAAATTTATTCCTAAAGCTTCTACTTATTTTGTTTGTTTTTATTCACAAATTGTTTTAAATTTCGTAACAATGAAACCCGAAAACGTATTATAATAATTAGATAGGGAAATATGAATTGAAGGAAGGGGAATCATCATGGCGAAAATCTTGGACAAAAAACTTGTTTCACCTGCCGTATACGAATTGGTGATCGAGGCGCCGCTGATTGCGCGCAAATGCAAACCGGGCCAGTTCGTCATTGTGTTATCGAATCCCGAAAGCGAACGGGTTCCGTTCACCATTGCGGATTTTGACCGGGAAAAAGGAACTATCACCATGATCATCCAGGTGGTAGGAAACACCTCCCGCCACATCTGTGAAGATTATGAAGCAGGGGACGAGTGGGATAACATCGTCGGCCCATTAGGCCAGCCTTCTGAAATGAAAAATTTCGGCACTGTAGTCTGCGTAGGCGGCGGAATCGGTGTTGCCCCGGTGTATCCTATCGCACGCGCTTACAAAGAGCTGGGCAACAAAGTCATTTCCATTATCGGCGCCCGGAATAAAGACCTGGTATTGTGGGAAGAGCGCATGCGCGCCGTTAGTGATGAACTGATTGTCTGCACCGACGACGGCAGTTACGGTCATAAGGGCTTTGTCACCGATCCGCTGAAGGCCATGCTGGAAAAAGGCGAGAAGGTGGATTACGTTATCGCCATCGGCCCGGTCATCATGATGCGCAACGTGGCCCGCACCACGGAACCGTTTAAGGTGTTTACGGCAGTCAGCCTCAACACCATCATGGTAGACGGAACCGGCATGTGCGGCGGCTGCCGCGTGCTGGTTGGCGGCGAAAACAAATTTGCCTGCGTGGACGGCCCGGAGTTTGACGCCCATAAAGTGGATTTCGCCAATCTGATGGAACGCCAGAAGATGTATAAAACTCAGGAATCGGTTGAATGGGGATGCGGAGGTGCCTGCAAATGCTTAAAGTAAATCGTCACGCTATGCCGGAACAGCCGGCTGAGATCCGCCGTCGCAATTTTGAAGAAGTGGCGCTGGGCTATGATGAAGCCACTGCCATTGAAGAAGCCAAACGCTGCCTGAACTGTCCCAAGCCTCGCTGTGTAGAAGGCTGCCCTGTTAATATTTATATTCCGAAATTTGTCCATGCGGTTTCCGAAGGGGACTTTGCTTCCGCCATTAAAATCATTAAAGAAAAGAGCAGCCTGCCTGCTGTCTGTGGCCGTGTCTGCCCGCAGGAAAAACAGTGTGAAAGCCGCTGCGTGCTGGGCATCAAAGGCGAACCGGTAGCAATCGGGCGCCTGGAGCGCTTCGTTGCGGATTATGCACGGGAACACGGACTGGACAAAGTGGATCCGTCTGAAGTTGCCGCTAAAAACGGCAAAAAGGTTGCCATCGTAGGTTCCGGACCTTCCGGCCTGGCCTGTGCAGGCGTGTTGGCGCAAAAAGGCTATGATGTAACCATCTTTGAAGTCCTGCATGCAGCCGGCGGCGTGCTGATGTACGGCATTCCCCAGTTCCGTCTGCCCAAAGAAATCGTGCAGCACGAAATTGCAGGGTTGAAGCAGATGGGCGTTCATGTCCAGACCAATGCCATCATTGGCCGTACCTTTACCATTGATGAGCTGATGAAGGAAGAAGGCTTTGACGCTGTGTATATCGCTACCGGCGCAGGCTTGCCTCACTTCATGCATATCCCCGGTGAAGAATTCAACGGCGTCTATGCAGCTAACGAATTTTTAACCCGCGTAAACCTGATGAAAGCGTACACGTTCCCACGGGCAGCCACCCCGGTCTTTATCGGTAAAAAGGTTGCAGTCGTGGGCGGTGGCAACGTAGCCATGGATGCGGCCCGTACTGCTATGCGGTTAGGCGCGGAGCATGTGTACATTGTGTACCGTCGCGGTGAAGATGAACTGCCGGCCCGTAAGGAAGAAGTTGGACACGCCAAAGAAGAAGGCATCGAGTTCTGCCTGCTGAACAATCCGGTACGCATTGTCGGCAACGAACAGGGCTGGGTCACCGGTCTGGAATGCGTAAAGATGGAACTGGGCGAACCGGATGCTTCCGGCCGTCGATCCCCTGTTGCAATCAAAGACAGCAACTATGTACTGGAAGTGGATGAAGTTATCATGGCCATCGGCCAGGGTCCGAACCCGCTGATTCATCAGACTACGCCGGATTTGGAAGTAAACCGGCGCGGCAACATCGTAGCCGATGAAAACGGCGCCACCAGCATGCCGGGCGTCTACGCGGGCGGCGATATCGTCACCGGCGCGGCCACGGTTATTTCCGCCATGGGTGCAGGCAAACGGGCAGCAGCGGCTATTGATGGATACCTGATGAAATAAAACATGATTATGGAGCAGGGGCTCTATACTGCATGACTTACAGTTTTTGATTATATAAATCAGGAAAAAGGTTCTCAAAAAAGTTTACTCAGAAAGGCAGAATTAAAGTGAAAAAACTCAAATTATTTTTCAGTGTTTTGTTTTTGTTCCTCACCTTGACGGCTACCGGTCAGGCCCAGGAAAGAATCCTGGATTACTTTTATCCGGAAGGACGCTCCTCATACTACATTTATAATGATGAAAAATCCGGGCCCGTAGAAAAAGTAAACGTTAACTTCGAGCGCAACAGCAACGGAGACCGTCTGGAAAGGGAATCGCCGATTCCCCTGATTGCCAGCATAAAGTTTCTTCCTTACAGCGGCACCTCCTCTTATATGCTGGATATTACGGACTATGCCATCACCGCAAGGACATGGTGGGCAAAAGACGGGGCTGATAATCAGAGTTCCCAAAACAAAACCCGCGTCAACCTTGAGCTTTTAAAGCTTCCTGCTAAAGGAGAGACCCTCAACTGGACCACTACCGTAAACGAAAACGGTATAACACAGCAAATCTGGGAGATGAGCGCGAAACTCACCATGATCGGGGTATTTGAAAACAATGAAAGAATCGCTGTAAAAGTATTGGAAGTACAACGTAATGTGTTTGACGCACAGCACAATCCGGTTCCGGGACAGTCAGTAACCGAATACTGGCGGCTGGGAAAAGGCCTGATTAAAGTAGTCAGGAATAAATAGAATTGGAGGTATCTGAGCACATGAAAAAAAGTTCAGCAGCAATATTGTCTTCTTTATTGGTATTGAGCTGCGCTTTTCCTGTTTTTGCGGCAGCTAAACACGTTTACACGGATACAGATTCCGGCTTCAGTGTACAGACTGTGAATCCGGTAATGGAATATGCCTCCAAGTACAGTTACGGATTCCAGGAAAACAGCAGCGCAACGGACAGCCTTACCTCAATAGCCGCCATCCCGGCTGATGTTGTAGAAAAGAAAACGGGACAGTCTTTCACAACCAAAGATTTTATGGCCAGACTTGCTTTGGAGGCAAACAAAAAAGTTGCTGACGAATCGGACTATTTGTTGTTCCAGCCGGAAACCTACTCCTACACCACAGCATTAAATGCAAAAATGGAAGACAGCCTCTTTCACATTTTCGATCAGGAAGACCTTAAGGATGCAAAGCTTTCCTACAGCACCAAAACAGTTGGCAATCGTGATTATTATGTTATTTCCATGCAGCACCCCGGAACCTTAAAAGAAGATAAAACCGTAGAAAAAAACGCAATGGATGTACAGGTCTACCTGACTTCAGAGAATAATATCCTGTACGTGGCAGAGTCCTTCTGCAGTGCAGAACCTGTTGTAAAAGAAAAGAAAGTTTCAGCCTCCGACAACGATACGAATATTAAAAAAGAATATGAAGCCAAAGGCATTAATATGGACACTGCAGAAACTGCTTTGCAGGATCCGCGTGCCGTCCATAAAGCATTGCTTCCCTTGACAGATTCTTCCTTAAGCGATCCGAAGTTCCAGAAGGATCTGAAAAAGGAAAGAGAAGTCGTCCTGAAAAGTTTTTCTTTCTTCAAACCCGAAAAATCTGCTAAGCCATTCGGTATGGAAGATCCCGCAATAAAACAGTTTGTTACCCTGCCGGATGAATGGATCTATGCAAAATGCGCTCCGGAAATCAAAGATAAGGACGGCTTAACATTAAATATTGCCTGGGCAGCTCCTTATACGATGGTAGCCAACATGGTGACACAGTATTCATTAAAAGATGCGGCCGCAGATTTAAAGCCGGAAGACATTTACGCCTTGTATGATGAGAGCGTGCTTCTTGCCAGCTACAGCTTTAAAAAGAAAAATAAAGACTATAGCGGTTTTGCAGAAGAATTATTCAAAGTACCGCAAAGCGAGATGCAGAAAGCATTGGAGAAAATGCTTCCTGAATTGACAAAAAATGAAAAAGTTAAAGAATACGCAATCTTCTCCAATCCAAAAGCATCCGTTACCAATGACGGGAATCAGATAAAATTACATTTTGACACGAATGTCAAAGTCGTCAACAAATTTGATTTTCTGACGCACAGTCTGCTGTCAGGCACAAGGGAAAACGGCGTTTTCAGCCTGTACATTGCAAAAGGCGACCGCATGAAGACGCAATCGGCCGCAAATCTTGTAGATTCTGTCAGACTGCTGCCTGAAAAATAGTTTAGCAGAACTACCGTATCCAACAAACAAGGAGAAATGATGTAATGGGTAAGATTCTCACAGCTTCTGTTTCTGCTCTGTTGCTTTTAGGCAGTCTTTCTGCCTTTGCCGCAACGAATACGTATACAGATCCGGATTCCGGCTTTAAATTGAAGGCGCAGCCTTCCTGGATGGAAATCGGCGGCAAAAACTTTTACGGTCTTGCCAATAAGCCTGATAAGAAAGAAACTTCTTTAAATGTCATATGTGCGTTTACGGCAAAAGAAGTAGAAGAGGCCACGGGGAAGAAATTCTCTACAGAGGAATTCCTGAGTAAATACAAAGATCTGCAGGTTCTGGAGCGCAACAATCTTTCACCTGATAAAGTAAATTATACCTTATTCATGCCGGATCCGTATGAGATTAAAGCGGATAACAAGCTGTCTCTTGCGCCCAAAGAACTCCTTGATAACTCAACCATAAGTATTTCCACGAACAAAAACGGGAAGCAACCTTATGTCTATCTTCACATCGTTGACAACGGGAAAGAAGATACATTGAAGAGTCTTCGCAGGTCTGTTGATATGCAGATTGCAATCACCTCTGCCAACAATATGCTGTATGCAATCGTATCCACATTCCCGCTGCCCAACCTGAAAGCGCAGAAAGATAAAATAGAGGAGGCCACGCCTTTTTCCAAAAAGAAGGTCCGCAGCGAATTCACAGACGGAAATAAGGACAGACTCAATGGCTATATCGCTTCCCGCAAAGCTTTTCTGAAGGGTTTATCTTTCTTTGAGCCTGAAAAGGATACGGTTCCTTACGGTTTTAATGATGAACTGCTGGGGGGCAGGATCAAATTACCTGAAACCTGGGCATATGCTCAGGTCAATGATGATACCATCGATATTAATATTCCGGTTAAGATTACGCTGACCATGCCCTGGGGCGGAGTATCCGAATTTTTGGTACCTCAGAATAATGCGGATAATGCAGCGGAAAAGAAAGACGACGATAAATCACTGAGTAAAGAAGATATCTTAAAAATAAATTTTCAGAAAATTTCAGAGGCGGTCTTATTCGCTTCCTCCAAAGCCAAAAATAAAAATACGTTTTCTGAACTCTTCAACAACCCGTTTCTGACAAACCTTCTTATTGATAAGTTTATTAATGAAGGATTGAAGCATCCGTCCGTTAAAGAATATGTTGATTTTAAAGCAATTAACACAAAATCAAACTTTACCAATAATTACGGAACAATAGAATTATCAGGTAACGGATCTGTGAAAAATAATTTTAAGTTTAATCTCAACGCAAACGCAATGTTTACGCCGCAAACTTTCGGTTTGACAGCTTACATTTCCAAAGATGAGAAAAAAATGGATCCGGAACTCGAAAAGATTATTGGAATTATTAAATTGCTTTCTAAATAATTTTTGAACTGCAGAAAGAATCGTAAACCTGACTCATTAAAATTTATGCAGAATAACAAAGAACACACAACATATTATTAACAAACAAATTAACGCCAGAAAAAGAAGGTAACCTGATACTTAAAAGATATTTAATAAAAAAACCGGCCAAAAAGTTGCGCCGGTTTTTTATTTTTAAAAATGACCGCGTAAAAAGCCCGTAGAGCGATTTTTAAGGCAGGGTACGATAAATGTGTCGCGCAAAAACAAAGCAGGGCTTAAAACGCAATTACAAGCGTTGTAGAGGAAAATGGTCAAATCAGAGATTATAGCGGTCTTTTTCAATAAGAAAAAGCAGGAAGTTAAGGTGATCGCTTGGACAAAAGCATCACAAGACCGCTGCCCGGGGAACAGATTAAGAAAAAAAGTTAAATAAACGCCATTTTCCCTCTTCTGATTTTACATAATATATATTATCGGACGTAAATTAATTATTGGGAAATATACGGCGTTTTAGTATGATATATTACTTTTATGTTATTTTTTGAATAAGCAAACGCTGATGAACAAATGTTTGACATCTCCCCCATGTTCTGTTATAATTGATTTAGTTAAATATCAATGTACATAGTTACAATTCGATATAATGATTTTATTATTTGTTCAGGAGGTTGTTTCTATGGCCAGACACA
>JAEEGI010018616.1_pt1 | contig 14098 bp, 9 predicted proteins | sample 8958751 | NCBI WGS metagenome assembly JAEEGI01 (sample SAMN16246545, study PRJNA631951) | gut metagenome | biome: gut microbiome; feature: rumen; material: KS-attached | host: Bos | place: Iran: Karaj | collected 2018-10
TTATCCATGGTCATGGGCACTTGGGTCAAACTTTCGCCTGCAAACAGCACCAGGCCGATGTTATCGTGGTCACGGCCGCTGACAAACTGGGTAGCCACCTTCTTGGCGCTCTCAAAGCGGTTGGGAGAAAAATCCTTGGCGAGCATACTGGTGGACACGTCAAGGGCGATGACGATGTCGGTTCCCTCCACGTCGCTGGTGGACCAGCTATCCTTGGTCTGCGGGCGGCACAGGATGACGATGAGACAGGCCAGCGCGGCCATCTTGAGGGCAAACGAGAAATGCTTGAGCCACACTTTCCAGCTCGTGCCCATGCCGTCAAACGCACGCGTTGACGACACGTTCATCTCAGGCTCGTTCTTGTCCTGGCTGTAGATATACCACGCGACGAGCGGTATGATCAGCACGGGCAGCAGCCACAGCAATCCTGGATGAGCGAGATTGATCATTTCTTCACCTCCTCTTTCTTTTCAGGTTGTTCAACAACGGGACGTGTTGCCTCGACAAAGTTCACGGCACGCTGGTAAGCGACCTCGTTATCGTCGGCAAGGGGACGGGCATTGGCAAACTTCACGATGTCGGCAACCTCGAGAATCATCTCCAATTGCTCGTTCACCGCCTTGGTCTCATCGTTCTTCTTCAGCGTGTCGATAATCTGTGAAGAGGTCATCTCCACGGCATTGATATGGAAACGGCGGTCGATATACACGCGCAGGATGTCGGTCAGACCCGTGAAGTACTCCTTCTCCTGTCCCTGCTGCCACAGCTGGGCGGCCTTGAGGTTCTGCAGGTTGATCATCGCTTCCTCGTAGGGTGGCAGGCGCTTTTTGTTGGGCTTCAACGGGTTGATGCCTTTCTTGTAATACTTGCGATAAGCCCAGATGCCGGCACCGATGAGCAACAGTCCCAGCAGCCAAGCCCACCAGTAGTCGGGCAGCCAATCCAGCAGATTGAAGGGAACATCCTCGACAGGTTTGATGTCGTTGATGTCTTTCATCTGGCTCACGTCAACGGGCAGCACCTTGAGTGTCAACTGGTTGCAGAAGGCAGTGTCGCCATTTACCACATAGGGGATGGGCTTGATAATCCACATACCCGAGTCAAAACTCTGGATGATGAGGTCACGGTTGATCTGGATGCGATTGTTATCCAAATCGATCGTGTCGGCGGCAGGGCGCTCGGCAATCTCGACCATGGCATTGAGCGTATCCAACTGTTCACCGGGGAAAAAGCCACGGGCATCCTTATCCTGGGTGATTTCCAGATGCAACGTCGTGGTCTTGCCCATGAGCAGCGTAGCGCTGTCAAGCTTGGCCTTGAACGTCACGTTACCGCCCCAAGCCGCTGGCACAGCAGCCAGCAGCACAATAGCGGCCATTACAATATGTCTCACTTTCTGTGACATGATTTAATAGTAGTCAGTTTGCAGTTCTCAGTCTTTAAACTCTAAACCCTAAACTCTAAACCTCAAGTCGCCTTGCGCGACTTGAATAATCCCATCAGAGCGGTGACATAATCCTCGTCGGTTGCCACGCTGGCCATGTCAACGTTACAGCGTTGCAATGTGCTGTTGACGGCCTGCTGCTGGTTATACCACCAGCGGTGATAGGCATCGCGCACGCGCTTGCTGCTGGTGTTTACCCAACGCATGGTACCACGCTCGGCGTCGCGCACTCGCATCAGGCCCACATCAGGCAACTGTGCCTCACGCTTGTCATAGACTTGGACGGCGATGACGTCATGCTTGTGGTTGGCAATGGACAAGGACTTGCTGTAATCATGCTCATCGATGAAATCGCTTACCAAGAAGGTCGTGCAGCGCTTTTTCAAGGCACTGGTCATGTATTCCAACGCCATGTTGATATCGGTGCCGGTGTTCTCGGGCTGGAAGTCTAGCAGCTCACGAATGACCAGCAAAATGTGCTTACGGCCCTTCTTGGGCGGGATGAATTTCTCTATTTTGTCACTGAAGAAGATGACGCCCACCTTATCGTTGTTCTCGATAGCCGAGAAAGCGATGGTGGCACCAATCTCGGCCATCATCTCACGCTTGGCAACGCCCACGGCACCAAAGTCCTTGCTGCCGCTCACATCGACAAGCAGCATCACCGTGAGTTCACGTTCCTCCTCATAGACCTTCACATAGGGGCGGTTATAACGGGCTGTGACGTTCCAGTCGATATCGCGCACGTCGTCACCATACTGGTACTCGCGCACCTCGCTGAAGGTCATACCCCTGCCCTTGAAGGCCGAGTGATACTCGCCGGCAAATATGTTCTGCGACAGGCCCTTGGTCTTGATTTCTATCTTGCGGACCTTACGCAACAGTTCATTGGTATCCATTGATAGTTTTCAGTTGTCAGTTGTTGGTTGCCAGGTTGCTGACACCCTCTAAACTTTAAACCCTAAACTCTAAACTCTAAACTTCAAGTTGCGCAACTTGAATATCAAGGCACTGCAATCTTGTCAAGGATGTTGCTGATGATCTCGTCACTGGTGATGTTGTTGGCCTCGGCCTCGTAGGTCAGACCCAGACGGTGACGCATCACGTCGTGGCAAACGGCACGCACATCCTCGGGAATCACATAACCGCGGTTACGCAGGAAGGCGTATGCCCTCGACGCCAGTGCCATGTTGATGGATGCACGGGGCGAAGCACCAAACGAAATCATGCTCTTCAGGTCGTTCAAGCCATAGTCGGCGGGGAAACGGGTAGCGAACACGATGTCCACAATATATTTCTGGATCTTCTCGTCGATGTAAATCTGCTGAACCACCTTGCGGGTGTCAACGATGTCGGCGGGAGTGACCATGGGACGCACCTCAACGGGGTCGGGAGCGATGTTCATCTTGATGATTTCGCTCTCCTCGCTCTTGCTGGGATAACCGATGAGCACCTTCATCAGGAAACGGTCCACCTGGGCTTCGGGCAATGGATAAGTACCCTCTTGCTCAATGGGGTTCTGGGTAGCGAGTACCAGGAAGGGGTCATCAAGCTTGAAAGTCTGTTCACCGATGGTCACATGACGTTCCTGCATGGCTTCGAGCAAGGCACTCTGGACCTTGGCGGGAGCACGGTTGATCTCATCGGCGAGGACAAAGTTGGCAAATACCGGGCCCTTCTTGACCTCAAACTGCTCCTTCTTGATGCTGTAAATCATGGTACCCACCACATCGGCGGGGAGCAGGTCAGGCGTGAACTGGATGCGCGAGAAGCGGGCATCAATCAACGATGCCAACGTGCTGATGGCCTTGGTCTTGGCAAGACCGGGAACACCCTCGAGCAGGACGTGGCCGTTGGCGAGCAGCGCGATCAGCAATGAGTCCACGAGGTGCTTCTGGCCCACGATAGTCTGATCCATTCCCTGACGGATCATGTTCACGAAATTACTTTTACTTGCAATCAGGTCGTTCAATTCCCTGATATTGACTGATTCTGCCATAATAATATCGTTCTTTTTGTTCTTTATTAGTCGTTTTTTACAAGGTGCAAAAATACATCATTACCAAACACCCCCGCGTGAAAATGACGTTAATTTAACACATATATTGTTAAAAGATTAACATAAACCCCATCGCCAATAGCCCTCTCAGCAGCAACAACGTCCTCAATGGGGCGGTGCAGAGAGAGAAAAACGACTGCAATAACCCGAAAAAGAAAACATTTTATTACCTTTGCGCCCAATTTTAAAGTTATGATTTGATTTATGAAGATTAAGTTTTTATTGGCCGCATTGGCCATCAGCACATTTATGTGTGTGCCCGCCCAAGCAGAGGATGAGAATGGAAACCGTCATGAGATTGCTGTCAGCTATGGTGTAAAGCCCAATTCAACGTGGTTTGATGTTCTTACCGATGTCATTCCTGCATTGTTTGGAGAGACCCATGAGAACTATAAGTGTGTCGGTCCCATTGGACTGGAATACTACTACCGCACCAGCCCGCTGATTGGGGTCGGTGCTGTAGCTGTCTTCACAACCAACAAAGAAGACGGTTTCTATGAGAAGATTCAGAACTCACACATCAACAGGACCTACTTCACCTTCATGCCTTCGGTGAAATTCAACTGGCTGCGTAAGGACCACTGGGGCCTGTATTCCAAAGTGGCAGCAGGTGTCACCTATGCCAACTTTAACGAAAAGTATTATGATGAATTAGGCAAGACAATAACAGGCAAGGAGAAGGCCAATGACATCGTGTTCAACTTCCAGGCTACAGCCATCGGCGTTGAAGCCGGCGGCAGCCACGCGCGCGCTTTTACCGAGTTCGGTATCGGTGAGCAAGGTATTGCCTTAGCAGGTGTGCGCTACAAGTTCTGATGTCATCAATCATCCGATTCACGATAAAAGCGGCCCAGGAGAGCAGTCTCGGGCCGCTTTTTTTGTGTGGCTCATGGTTTTTCTCTAAATTTGCAACGTAATTATCATTCTTACAAATTGGATACGTTTATGAAAAACAAGTTTTTATTAGCAGCAATATTGGTCGCCTGTGCATTCATGTCTATGCCGGCCCAAGCGCAGGACGAGGAGGAGCCGCGTCATGAGATAGCTATCAGCTACGGCGCTATGCCCAACTCGATATGGATTGACGTTTTTAGCAAAATCGGTGCTGGCATTTTCGGCGAGAGCAGCAAGAACGACCACTACGTTGGCCCCCTCAGCCTGGAATACTACTATCACACCAGTCCGCTGGTAGGCGTCGGTGCTGTGGCTGTCTTCGCCAACAATAATGAGGACGCGTTCCGGAATGAGCAGATCAAGAACCACAGACTCCGCTCCTACTTCACCTTCATGCCATCAGTGAAATTCAACTGGCTGCGCAAGGACATTTGGGGCTTGTACTCCAAAGTGGCCGTCGGCGCCTCAGTAGCTCGCTTCAGCGACCAAGCCTATAACGAAAGCGGCAAACTGACGGGCGAGAAAAACATCACCAACGATGTGTTTTTCAATTTCCAGGCTTCACTGATCGGTGTCGAAGTGGGCAACCAGCAGGTGCGCGGCTTTGCCGAACTGGGCGTCGGCGAACAGGGCATTATCCTGGGTGGCGCACGCTTTAAATTCTAACGCTTAAAATATTCTGACATGATGAAACTGAATCTGATTACCTTCGCCTCATCGCTGGCAACACGTGAGTCAATTTTTACCGACCATCACGAGCTGCTCGATGCCATTAAAGAGAAATATGACGTGCAGTATATCTTCCCCGAGGAACTTGACAAACCCATACCCGAGGGCGCCACGATGGTGCTCGTCGGCAGCGGAGGCGTGGAAGAGATGGTCAAGGCCCACATCGATGGCCTGCCACCCTACATCGTGCTCATTGCCGATGGCCTGAAGAATTCGCTGGCGGCATCGCTCGAGATTCTGTCATGGATGCGCCTGAATGACCGCCATGGCCGCGTGCTGCACGGTCCAACGAGTTTTATCATGCAGGGTATTGATGATTATGCCACGGCCCATGATGCCATCAGCAAGTTGCAGGGCAAACGCGTGGGCGTCATCGGCAAACCGTCAGGTTGGCTCATCGCCAGCAATGTGGACTATGCCGCCATGCACAACCGCTGGGGTGTGGAGATGGTCGATGTGCCCCTTGACGAGGTCGTCAAGGGCTACGAGGCTATACCCGACAGTGAGGTACAGGACATCACCGACGAATTTATCAACAAGGCCATCGGCATGAAAGAGCCGTCACGCGACGAGGTCGTCAAGGCGATGCGCCTCTACCGCTCGGTCAAGGGCATCGTGGAACGTTACTGCCTGGATGCCTTTACCCTCAACTGCTTTGACCTTATCCCCACGACACACACCACGGGCTGCGTAGCCCTGGCGTTGCTCAATCAGGAGGGCATCCCTGCCGGCTGCGAGGGCGACGAGCAGACCCTACTCACCATGCTTGCCGTACAAGCCGCCACGGGAGAGATGACCTTCATGGCCAACCCGTCCAAGATTCTCAACAATGCCACCCACGAGATGGTATTTGCCCACTGCACCATCGCACCAGCAATGACCGACCGCTACATCGTGCGCGACCACTACGAATCGCTGAGCGGTGTCGCCGTTGAGGGCATTTTCGACCCGATGGAGATGACCGTGGTCAAGTGTGGCGGCAGGAGCATGGAGCGCTACTTCATCAGCAAGGCTCAACTGCTGGAGTGCACCACCAACCCCAACATGTGCCGCACCCAGTTGCACCTGCGCCTCGACGAGCCGCTGGACTACTTCCTGGAGCGCAGCATCGGCAACCACCACGTCATCGTGAAGGGAAATCACGTTGAAAAACTGATTGCTGTATTCAAGCAATTAGCTGCTAGCAACTAGACCCTGAAGACCTTAAGGCTCCTTATTGTCCTTAGGGTCTTTAAAGATGATAACTTTGTCAAGCATGCTGATTAATCCTAAATATCAACACCTGCGAGAGTGGCTGGAACGGCTACCCGAGGATTTTGAGCACTTGGGCGAGGTAATCTATGACAAGCGCAACCAGTTGCGCGTCATCACTGCCCCCGACGGCACGCTCGTCAACGTCAAGCGCTACTGCAAGACACACATCGTGAACCGTGTAGTGTACTCGCTGGGTATCCGCCAGCCCAAAGGGCTGCGCGCCTTCCTCTACCCTGCCCGACTGCTGGAGCGCGGCATCGACACGCCCGAGGCCATCGCCTATATCGAGCAGCGCACTTGCGGACTGCTCGGCCTGAGTTACTTCGTCAGCGTGCAGTCACCGCTCAAGCACACGCTTTATGAATTCGGCAACGCACAGGAAGGCTCCTACGAGGATATAGCCGATGCCCTCGGCCGTTTCACCGCCATGATGCACGACCGCGAGGTGCTGCATCGGGACTATTCTCCAGGCAACATCCTGTGGGACAAGGATGATCAGGGCTATCATTTTGCCATAGTGGACATCAACCGCATGCGCTTCGGCAAAATAAGCCTCGAGGACGGCTGTGCCACCATGTGCCGCCTGTGGGGGCCCAAGCGTTTCACCGAGCTCATCGCCCGCAGCTACGCCCGCGCCCGCGGTTTCAACGAGGACGAAGCCGTCCGTCTCACCATGCAATCCCGCACCGCCTTCTGGACCCACTACAGCCGCCGCCACCCCGTCGACTTCCCCCTCGAACTCTAATTTTGCTCGCTACTCTAGCTGTTTAGAAAAGCATCCGTCCAAACTGGAAGCGGATGCCATGTCGGTGTATTGCGAGCCTCCGGCTCGCACAATGCACGCCCTCTAACCTCAAGTCACTTGCGACCTGAATCAAGAACGTAAGCTGTCATCGGGGCAAGGTTGCCCTTGAGGACGCCATTCTTCACTTGGAAGCGCTGCTTGGTGACAGCATCGCGGTACTTGCCGTTGCTCAGGGTGACGGGGATAGCTACCTGGCTGGGCTGCTCGTCGAGGTTGATGACGACTGCGGCACGAGAGCCACGCTCCACGATAATCTGCTTGCCGTTCTCGCTATAGACGATGTTCTCGGGCTGATTGACGTTGCGGTGGCGGAACTCGTTGACGGCCTTTACCACGGGGTGCTTGAACTCGTCGTTACCCACCTTGCCGATCTCGTTGTCGCCCCAGTAGTTCTCGCGGGTGCTGCCGTGAGGGCGTGAATAGAACAGCGGCGTGCCATACTTGCGGGCAGTCAGGAAGACCCATCCTAGGCGGATGAGCTCGTCGCTCATGCCTGCAGAGGCGTGCTCGTTGCAATAGGTGTCATGCGACTCCACCCAAGTTACCAGGTGGGCGGGATCCACCGAGTGGTGCCACGTCAGCAGGTTATCGGCGCGGGCATCATGCTTGTTGAGCACGTTGCGCAGCACCCAGCCATAGTTGCTGGCGGTCAAGTCCATATACTCGGCATAGCCCTGCTCGGGCACATTGCGGTCCTGCAGCACCTCACCATAGATGAAGAGGTCCTCGCGCGGCACGGCGAGCCTCAAGCCCTTGACGGCCTTGCGACCCATGGCAACGTCCCAGAAGTCGTTCTCGGGCGACTTGGGGTCACGCATCTCGTTCGGCAGACCGATGTGCTTGGCAGTGTCATAGCGGAATCCGCGGGCACCGCAGGCCAGCACGTCGTTGACATACTGCATGTAGTAATACTGGAAATCAGGATTTTCAGTATTCACGTCGGGCAGCGTACCCATTTCGCCCGTCGTGCACTGGTAGCGGTCGCTGTAATCCTTGATGGGCCACAGGCCGTTGGCGTGGAACAGGTTTTCGCGGCCATGCACGGCGCTGTCCAGGCGGGCGTTGATCTGCGTGCGGTCAATGACGGTGTGGTTAGGCAGCACATCCACGATGACGCGCAGCCCCAGGCGGGTCGCCTCGTCGCACATCGCCTTGAACTCGTCGCGCGTGCCCAGCTGGTAGTTACCGATGGTCCAGTCCGTCGGCTGGTAGTGGTAATACCACTTGCCGTGACCGAAGAGCTGACGGCCGCCGCCTTCGCCCACGACGCACTCGTTGATGGGCGACGTCTGCACGATGGTATAACCCGCTGCCTTGATCTCGGGCAGGTGCTCCTTAATGGTGTTGAACGACCACGACCAAGCATGGAGGATAATCTCGTTATTGCCCTGATCGGCCTCGGCAGCCGACGCCATACCCGCCATCAGACCCATGAGGGCAATCAGAACTGAGGAAATAATCTTTTTCATATACACTAAAAACTTTGATTAAACATCGCAAAGATAGTAAAAATATTTTATGCTCGCGTTGCTCGCAGTTTAAAGTTTGATTGATGCGAGCTGGCGCTCGCAGTTTAAAGTTTAGAGTTTAATTAACATCCGCGCTCCAATTGACAGGAACGCGGATGCTATCACTAATCTCTAATCACTAATCTGCGAGCGCCAGCTCGCATCAACGCGGCTTAGCGTGAGGTTTATCCGTCGTGGGGCGGCCACGCCAAGGCGAGGCCCTACAACGCGGATGCTCCTCTAAACTTTAAACTCTAAACTGCGAGCAACGCGAGCATCAACGCGGATGCCCCTCTAAACTCTAAACTTTAAACTCTAAACTGCGAGCGCAGCGAGCATTACCAACTTCCGCTGAGCAGGTAGTTGATCAGGGCGGTCACATCGGCGATGTTCACCTTGCCGTCCTGGTTGCAGTCGGCAGTGGACGGTGGTGTGTTGCCCGCGAGCAACAGGTTGATCAGAGCGGTCACATCACTGATGTTCACCTTGCCGTCGCCGTTCACGTCGCCACGCAGGCCGCCAGTCTTCTCGGTGAAGTAGCCCGGGTTGCTCGTGCCGCCGTCGATGTGGGCGTAGGTCTTGTCCACATGGTTGGCATTATAGGTTGTGCCCTTGCCACCCACCAAACGGGTGCAGTTCTTGAACATATCTGAGGAACCCGTCACGGCAGCAGTGCTCCAGCCATTGCCTACATAAATGGTTCGCAGACTGGGGCAGTCATAGAACATCCGTTCCATGTCGGTCACCTTAGACGTATTGAAGCTGCTTAGGTCAAGGCTCGTCAAGCGATTGCAATAATAGAACATCCCTCTCATGTTGGTCACCTTGCGCGTGTCAAAGCCGCTCACGTCAAGAGTGGTCACGCTGCCAGCACCGAACATGCCACTCATATTGGTCACATTGCTCGTGTTGAAGCCGCTCACGTCAAGGCTCGTCAACACAACGCAGCCATAGAACATATAACTCATGTTCGTTACTTTTTGTGTGTCAAAGTGGCTCACGTCAAGCGAAGTCAATGCACCACAATCGTTAAACATGCTGCTCATGTCGGTCACCTCGCTGGTGTTCAGGTACTGGATGCCCGTGATGCTTTCCAGATTCTCCATCTCAAGGAACCATGCCGTCGTCTTCGTGGGACGGGCGGCAGCAAACGAGGAGTGGAACACCACACGCTTGATGTCGTAATGCTCATCATCCTGATACCAATAGGGCTCTTCGCCGTCAGGATAGTTGAGCGAATAGGTCTTGTTGGTGCGCAAGTATCGCTGGCCGTCCTGGTAGAAGGTCAGCGTCTTGCCGTCGGTCGACAGCATGGCGTAGGGGTCGGTCAGGAAGCACACATCCGTCAGGTAGCCCGGGTACTCTTCGCCCTGGTCAATGTGGGCGGCATCCTCGCCGATGTAGTAGGGATCGTAGGTCGTGCCCATGCCACCCACGATGCTCGTGCAGTTCCAGAACATATCGTCACCACCATTCGTCGAGAGCGAGGCCGTTGTCCAGCCGTCGCTCACGAAGATAGTGCGCAGCGAGGTGCAGCCCAAGAACATGCTGTTCATGTCTCTCACCTTGGACGTGTTGAAGCTGCCCAGGTTGAGTCTCGTCAGCGAACGGCAATCTTGGAACATGGCACTCATTTCAGTCACCTTGCCCGTGTCGAAGTGGCTCAGGTCGATGCTCTGCAGGGCGTAGCAGTTAATGAACATCCCGTTCATATACTTCACCTCACTGGTGTTGAGGTGCTCCATGCCCGTGATGCTCGTCACAAGCCTCATGTCAGCGAACCAGTATTCGGTGTTGGTGGGACGGGCAGCGGCAAACGATGCGTCGAACACCACACTGGTAATATTCGGGGCGGCTGACTCCCACTCATTGTTCGGGGCGGACAGCGCGCTATAGGTCGTCTCGCTGTGCAACAGCCGCTTGCCGTCACAGTAGAAGGTCAGCCTCTTGCCGTCCGTCGAGAGCACCACATAGGGGTCACCCTTGCTCGTCAGGTAGCCCGGGTTGCTGTAGCCGCCGTCGATGTGGGCATAGGCCTTATCCGTGTGGCTACTACTGTAGGTCGTGCCCTGGCCGCCCACCAGAGAGGTGCACAGGGAGAACATGCCCTCGCTGACCGACACAGCTGCCGTTGTCCATCCGCTGCCGGCCATGATGGTGACCAGGTTGCGGCAGTTGTCAAACATAAATCTCATGTCGGTCACCCTGGCGGTGTTGAAGCCGCTCAGGTCCAGAACCTGCAGGCCGTTGCAGTCGCTGAACATGTTGAACATGCTGGTCACCTTGGCGGTGTTGAAACTGCTCAGGTCAATGCTCCGCAAGCTGGTGCAGTAGCTGAACATGTAGCTCATCTTGGTCACATTGGACGTGTTGAAGCTGCTCAGGTCGAGGCTGGTCAGGCCACGGCAGTTATTGAACATGGTACTCATGTCGGTTACCTTGTCAGTATTGAAGCCGCTCAGGTCAAGGCTCGTCAGGCCGCTGCAGAAGTTGAACATGTTGCTCATGTTGGTCACCTCGCTGGTATTCAGATAGGAGATGCCCGAGATTTCGGTAAGGTTTGTCATGTTCTCAAACCAGCTGTAGGTAGTCGTCGGGCGCGCATTGGCGAACGACGAATCAAAGACCACCCTGGTCACGCTGGCATTGCTGCCGTCAGTTTTCCAGCCGGGAGTGGCTACGTCCTTTTTCAGGTCGTAGGTCGTGCCCGGGCGGGAGCTGCGCTGGCCGTCGTAGTAGAACGTCAGCGTCGTGTTCGACGGCGTGTAGCAGGCATAAGCCTCTTTCCGTGCTGAGAAGTAGCCCGGGTTGCTGGGGCCGCCGTCGATGTGGGCATAGGTCTTGTCCGTCGGGTTGGATTCCCTCCAAGTCGTGCCCTGGTCGCCCACCAGACTGGTGCATTCGTCAAACATATCTGTTGACTCTGTCACAGCCGCTGTACTCCAGCCACTGCCCACAGTGATGGTTTCCAGATCCACGCATTCTGCGAACAGGCTTCTCATTTCGGTCACATTGGACGTGTTGAAGCTGCTCAGGTCGAGGCTGGTCAGGCTGCTGCAGTCAAGGAACATGCCCATCATTTCGGTCACCTTTGACGTGTTGAAACTGCTCAAGTCAAGGGACGTCAGTTCTGTGCAGTAGCCGAACATGAAAGACATATAGGTTACCTTGGATGTGTTGAAATTGCTCAAGTCAAGGCTAGTCAGGCTGCTGCATTCAAGGAACATGCCCTCCATATCGGTCACCTCACTGGTGTTCAGGTAAGTCAGGCCCGTGATGGAGCAGAGATTTTCCATACCAGCAAACCATGCTCTGGTACTCGATGGTCGGGCATCAGCGAACGACGGGTCAAAGACCACCTGGGAGGCACTGACAACGGACTCGTCATACGACCATTCGGGAAAGTCGTCGTACGTGTCCACGACATAGAGCTCACCAGTGCGGCTCCTGTACAGGTGGTCGTAGTAGAACGTGAGCGTCGTGTTCGACTCCGTGTAGCAGGCATAGGCCATAGGGCCGGTGAAGTAGCCCGGGTTGCTGGGACCGCCGTCAATGTGGGCGTAGGTCTTGTCCTTGGGGTTCGACTGAGAAAAGGGTGTCCCCTTGCCGCCCATCAGGCTGATGTTGTTAGAGAACATATTATTAGAGGACGTCACAGCTGCGGTGCTCCAGCCATTGCCCACAAAGATGGTTTCTAGACCTGAACATTCCGAGAACATGAATTGCATCTTCGTCACCTTTGACGTGTTGAAACTGCTCAAGTCAAGACTCGTCAGTTCCATGCAACTGGCGAACATGCCGGTCATATCGGTCACCTTGGCTGTGTTGAAGTGGCTCACATCAACGCTGGTCAAATTTAAACAGTTCCCAAACATAGAACGCATATCGACCACCTCACTGGTATTCAGGTAATTCATGCCTGTGATGGACTGAAGATTCCGCATATCATAAAACCAATCGTGGGTGAGCTTCGGGCGGGCTCCAGCAAACGAGGGGTCAAAGACCGCCTGGGTTACATCGGCATTGGTGCCATCAAGTTTCCAACCAGGACTGGTGACGCCTGTGTCCAGGTAGTAGATCGTGCCCGGGCGGGAGCTGCTCAGGTTGTCGTAGTAGAACGTCAACGTCGTGTTCGATGACGTGTAGCAAGCGTAGGCCTCGGCAGCGGCGGCGCCGAGGGCACACATCACAGCCGTCACCAGGACGACCAGCCGAAGAAGTAATAGTTTATTATTCATATCCGTATCGAGTTAAATAGTTAATATCTGCCGCAAATATAGTAATTTTTCAATAAATATCAAATTTTTTACTGCTGGCGCCGTGAATAATGGATAATGGAGAATAAGGCATCGGTTGTGATGCTCGCTTTGCTCGCAGGTTAATGTTTAAAGTTTAATGTTTAAAGAACATCCGCGCTCCAATTGACTGGAACGCGGATGCCAGCTTAAAAGTATTCTTAGCGCCTTAGCGTGAGGCAAAAGGAACACGGATGCCTAATTAGTGAAATTTGAATAAATAAGAACGCGGATGCTAAATTAGTATAATTAGCGTAATTCGTAGTTTATTATCCTTAGCGCCTTAGCGCCTTAGCGTGAGATTTGAGCCGGCGGTAGAGTGCGATGCCCAACAGCGGCACTGCGGTACCGATGATAGTGTAGAGCACCCAGAAGAGGTCGGTCGTGCTGTGCTCATGGATGACCATGTGGCAGCCTATCTGCCCCCAGTCGAGGCCGTAGTACCAGATCTTGAGCGCCGACACGAGTTTGAAGGAAATGATGTGGAAGACGAAGATATAGAGCGTGTTGTTGCCGCAGTAGACCAGGAAGCGCTTCACCACGCCCTCGTGCCGGTCGAGCCATGAGGCGATGGAGTGTACCATGAGGAAACCGATGGCTCCGGTGACTGGCAGGGTGGCTACCGTCCTCAAGTTCACCTTGAGCGCCATGCCCTGGAAACCCAATGCTGCCCCGCCCACGAGCAGCCCGGCATAGAGCAGCGTCAATGCCCAGTGCTCCGGTATGCGGCTCTCATGGCGCCGATACAGCACACCCATGGCAAAGAACATCACTCCCCAGCAGTCACGGATGCCTCCCTGCACAATGGTCGCAATCCTCAGCCCGTTGGCGACCTTGAACCATGCAAAGCCGATGGTCAGAGCAATGATTACTAGGGGTACGGTGTCGTGGTTGAGCCACTTGTGGCGGTTGTACAGCAGCAGATACAGGACAAGAAACATGATGCTGGCAACCAGTAGCGCCCTGAAGAACCAGAAAGCTCCTGCCAGAAACTCGTCATAGCCACCCATCGAGAAGATGATGTGTACCAGCCGTTGCCAGAACTGGAACCAGTCGTAGGGATGGGTGATGCCGCCCTCCCAGTTGCCATATTGCTCATTCATCAACCCG
>JAEEGI010018618.1_pt1 | contig 14096 bp, 10 predicted proteins | sample 8958751 | NCBI WGS metagenome assembly JAEEGI01 (sample SAMN16246545, study PRJNA631951) | gut metagenome | biome: gut microbiome; feature: rumen; material: KS-attached | host: Bos | place: Iran: Karaj | collected 2018-10
TATGACGGTCATGACGCCGGTAATCTGGCTCGTAAACGGCATAGCGCGAGTCTTTCTGTTCCTGTTCCGCATTGACACGAAGAAAGCCGCAGTCATCACCGAGGACGAGCTTCTGACCTACGTGGACGTAAGCCACGAGGAAGGCGTCATCGAAAGCGATGAGCGGGAAATGATAGCGAACGTTGTGGACTTCGGCGATTCCCTCGCGAAGGATGTCATGGTTCCCCGTATCGACGTCGATTTCGTAAATGTACAGGCGAACTACGACGAGGTCGTGGAAGCCTTCCGCGAGAACAATTACTCCCGTCTTCCCGTGTACCGCGGGTCCCGGGACAACGTTGTCGGAATCCTGTTTCTGAAGGATTTCTTCCGGTACCAGGGCGAGAAAAAAGCTTTCTCGGTGGCCGGAACCATGAGAAAGCCTTTCTTCACATTTGAGTTTAAGAAAACGTCCGACCTTCTTGCCGAGCTCCGTAAGGAGTCCGTCACGATTGCGGTCGTTCTGGATGAATACGGCGCCACCGCCGGCATCATCACCCTCGAGGATCTGCTCGAAGAAATCGTCGGCGAGATCCGCGACGAATACGACGCCGACGAGGAGGACGAAATCCGCAAGGTAAGCGATACCGAGTACATCGTGCACGGTAACGCCCGCCTCGAGGACATCAACGAAACCCTCGGCCTGCACCTCGAATCCGACGATTACGATTCGATTGCCGGCCACCTGATACACCTTCTCGAGCACCTGCCCTCCACCGGCGAACGCATCACCGAGGACGATGTGACCTACATCGCCGAAACGGTAGCCAAAAACCGCGTGGTCCGCGTCCGGATTCTCCTGCCGGAGAAGGAAGATAAAGAAGATTAAGCGGTAACGTTCGCCCCGATGGCGAGCACGCCGGCGACGCCGCATACGACAAGCAGTACTTCGCTTCCGAAGAAGAACGCCACGGTCACGGCCGCGAATGCCGCAAGCCCTGCCGCATCCTCTGCTGCTTCCTTATGATTGCGAATCCAATTAATGACTTTATTCATGATTATAACCTCGCTTTCCGCTGTACGGTTTCTGTTGCACAATCTCCGTTTCCGGGTTACCTGTCGAACAGGTTTCCTGTGCTTTACTGAGGTCATAATATAACAAATGCTGTCCGATTTAACGGACAGCATTTTTCTGTTTCCGGGTCTGAAAAAATACTTGCAACCGGAGCGAAAATCTGCTACGATTTAGCTAGGTAGACCAAGTTAGTCATATTAGTCAGAAAGGAAGTGTTTTACATGGTAGTAAACGTTTTCGAAGCCAAGACCCAGTTATCCAGACTTCTCCGTTTGATTGAGCTCGGAAGGGAGTCCTCTGTTATCATCGCAAGGAACGGACGTCCGGTAGCCAGAATCGTCCCGCTTAAGAGCACCCCTGTTTCCAAACGGATCGGCGTAGCGCGCGGCAAGTTCACGGTTCCGGATGACTTTGACGCGGCGAACGAAGAAATCGCCTCCCTTATGACAGGAGGCGACTTATGAATATTCTTTTGGATACCCACATTGCTTTATGGGCGATCAGCGACAGTCCGAAGCTCAGTGACAAGGCACGCGCCATGATTACGGATCCGGACAACACCGTATACTACAGTTCCGTCTCGACTTGGGAGGTCCTTCTGAAATGCGCAAGTCCCAGGAACAATCTCTCATTGACTGCTTCGGACTTCATCTCCTACTGTGACGAGTCCGGTTATATCCCGCTTCCGCTGAAGAACGAACATGTTGCCGGCGCAGCTCAGTTAAACACGGAGCAGGCAGACAAAATCCATAATGATCCGTTTGACAGAATGCTTCTCTCGCAGGCGAAATCGGAGAATTTCTCCTTTCTCACGCATGATGAAAAGCTCAGCCTCTACAGCGAAAAGTGCGTTGTAATGGTGTAAACTACCTTCTCACCTTGATCAGGTAAGTCGCATACTTCTTCTTCGAAGTCTCGGGGATGATCTTGACGATGTCGCCGAGGGAAAGCAGAAGGTCGATATTCGTGTCAATCTTCCGATAGTAGGCGTCGCCGATCTTCTTGGCGCTCTCGTCGGAGGAATTGAGCGATTCGTAACCGTAGGTGCGCTCATTCTCGCCGATGTAGATGTACTGGACACCGTACTTGTTGAGAAGGCTCATCACCTCGTTGGCATCCGTTGAGGTGTAGATCGTCCGGACATCCTTCTCACGCTGCGAAACCTCTTCCGGACATTCCAGATCGCCGCTGCTCCTCCAGAGCCATTCGTGGGTCTGCCAGCCGATGACCGTCGGGCAGCCGGTGAATACGGAAATCCGGTTATAATACGTATAGCTCAGTCCGCCCATCTCAAGGATGACGGGCTGACCTTCTATATTCTCATTGATGTACTTGATCATCTCCGCATCGTCTTTATTCTGATTCGCAACAAAGGCGCTCGCGTCGAGGGTGCTGTATTTGCCGCTGAACCATCCGGTATAACACTCGTTGAAGTAGCCGGCAGCGGTCAGAAGCAGGAATACGGCCGCGCACGCGAAGCCCTTCTGGAACTTGCTCTTCGGCATGCTCAGATACTTAATCGAAATATACGCCATGCTTAAGCCGAACATGATGAACGCCTGATACGTCAGCTTGAACATCGTGTTGGCGCGCTCGTATGCGCCCTGGTAGATGTCGCGGACATAGATAACCTCGGGCATCAGAACAAGGCCTGCCGCGCAAAATGCGATGGTCATCACGAAGAAATCCGCCACGGTCATACCGGACAGGAACCGCTCAATCCAGAGTCGGTCGTCGTCCTTCTTTTTGGTCTTTCGAATCTCACGATTAGTCACAACGAAGAAAACGATCAGGCAGGCGAAAGGAAGTCCCCAAAGCACGAGGAATTCGCGGAGCCATGTGTGACGGCTCGTAAAGCCGATACCCGTCGAAATGCTGTCAAAGCTTACGATGAACGGCAGGCTTACGAAGATGCCGACCACCAGGAAAAGCGCTGCCTGATATGCCGTAAGGATCCATGCTCTCGCGCTGAACCGGTATACGACAAGGTTCGAGAACAGAATGATCGCGCCCGAAACAACGAAGTATATCGGAAGATCCCAGCTGTTCGTCATGTAGAACATGCCGACAAGGAACGCGCAGGTAACAACCGCGGGATGGAAAACCTCCGGAAGGATGTTCCATTTGCCGTCCTTCTCCATGATCGTCTCGCCGGCGGTTTCGCCGAGGCGGATCCGGTCCATACGGGCCTTCCGGCTTAATAGCCATGAGAACAGAACCGCAAGCACGGTCAGCACGAAAATCATGTTAATAACGTGCGCGTGCAGGTCGCCGATGACGAAGGAATAAACAGGGAACTCGTGAATCGTCTTGTCGTCACGGTCGTTAAAGTAACCGATGTAACGCGTCGCGTTCGGGAACCAGTAATTTGAAATGTTATCGACTCCGAGCAGGCGCTGCACCTTCGGAACGATAAACTTATGAATCGGATAATGTAACGAGCTGGAAAATGCCACCGCTAACCCGGCAAGCGTACCGCCGAATACCGGGCGCCAGAATGGCTCGTCGTCCCGGTCGATAATCTCCCCGAGAATCCTTGCCTGCTCCAGTTCCTTCGGGGTAAGGTTCTCTTTGCTTCGGTCCGTAAGACGCGTCTTTACGAGATTCACACCGAGGGAATAAGACATCGTGAAGGCAAATGCCGGGATCATCATCATTGCGATGTTATAGCCGTGCGTAACCGGCACGCCCGCAAGCTTCGTAATGAAGGTCGCAAGATACTGGCCGACATAATAATAGTTGATGGTCGAACCCGCGTACCACATGTCCTTTGCCGGCATATATTCGGACTTGAACATGCTGAGCATGAAGCCGTAGTCCATGAAACGCTCCGTGCCGTATGCAGCAGGGTTGATTCCCTTCAGGTAGCACCAGAACACGAAGAGGCAGAAAAACAGCACCTCGGAGCAATACATCGAGATCAGCCGGTCAACCGTATAGAATTCGGAGAAACGGTACTTGCGATTCTTCTTCATCACGAGAAAATAGAACAAAACCGCTCCCAAAAGCAGGCAGAATACCGATACGAAGAAACATGCCGTCCGCGTGAATTTGAATATCTTCACGGAAGACAGAAACCACATGAGCCAGCCGCATGCCGCGATGCCGAGCGCCTTGGAGAATACCCATCCGCCGTCATGGAACCGTCCGAACAGAACGATTGCAAGAGGCTGAAGCGCCACACCGAGCAGCAACAATGTTGCCCACCACATCACAACATAGGAGAAATTCACCGTACCGAGGAACCGCAGTCCGAGATAAAGAAACAGAAAGAAAACACATGAGGCAAAAAGGATTCTTCCAAGCCCCGCCCTACTCTTCTTCTCCGTAATCATTTCATTTTCCCTCCCCTGTCAGAAAGATTTTCTGTTTTGTATCAAAAATCCTGGTGGAGCCGTCATTAAAGACAAGCCCGTACGTGTTGATGATATTCTGCTCATTGACGATGAATTCCTCCCGGTTCCTCACAGCGGAATCCACGACAATATACCGGATACCGTACTTCGTAACAAGCTCATCCAGTTCCGCCGGACTCGATGCCTCATACATGGCATACACGGTCGCCTCGCGGCCGTAGGTATCATAGCCCGCAGACCATGCGTAATAAGGCCATCCGAAGTAAAGCATGGCGCCGCCGAGCACATAATCATTCAAAGAATACCAGTCGGTTAAGAAGATGTCGTGGGAATCGGCATTGGCCATTACCCACTGGCAGATGTCGGATTTCTCGTTCAGTTCCATGACATTTCCGCTCTGGGCGTCGTTACGCTTCAGTACGATCGTAAAATCATACACGCCGCTTATCGTCAGGCAGCACAGAAGGAACACGCCGAGAAGCTTCGCGTATGCGCCCCGGTACGAAAAGACGCGGGTCAGAAGCGACGCAACGGGGATGCACAGAAGCATCACGCCGAGCATGATATACTTATGGTTTACCGAAATGTCGATGGTCAGAGATACGGTAAATGCGAAGATGACCGGCGCAGAGAACGCGAACACCAGATACCGCTCCGTCTTCTTCAAAAAGAGCATCGCGACAAGCACGCAAAGCGGCAGAATACCGCAAAGCGTTACAAGATAAAGGACCACGCCGAAGAACGTCTTCTGCTGCGCAAGGAAACCGAAGAAGAAACTCGGCTTCAAGGCAGAACCGCTGATGAAAAGCTTCGTCGAGATCATCGACAGAATCACCGTAATGCCTGCCGTAACCGCAAACTCCAGACGGTGATCCGCGACAAATGCCATGACGAACAGAATACTCAGACACGCGATCACGCATGCGCCGTTGAAGAAGCTGCACATGCCGAGAAGCAGTCCGCACACAACCGCCTTAAGAATGCTCTTCGGAAGCCATCCGTTCTTCGAAAGAAGGGATTCGCGAAGCGTAAACTCAAAATGCTCGCCGGGCAGGGGCTTCTCTTCCGGATTCTCCGCAAGATAGTCATAAATCATGCGGTCCGAAGCCTCCTGACAGCGTTTGGTGCCCGAGAACAGATACTGCGTAAAGTAGATTAAAAGGAATAAAAGCACGCCGATGCCGAGTGCCAGGTGCCTCTGGTTACAGTACACATTCAGGTTCCAGAGTCCCCAGTCCTCATGCTCGGTCGTACCGATGAAATCCGTATTGTCGATAAGCGTCTTTAAGAAATCCTGTCCCTTCGGAATCGAAGCCGCATAATCGAGGAACGCGCGGGAGCTTCTAAAGGTAAAGAGCACCGTGGTCAGCGTTCCGACCGCGCGCTTTCCGCTTAATTTCACCGCATAGAAATAAAGCAATGAAAAAGCATTTACGAGGCAGATCAGACTCGGCAGATTGAACGCCCAGTCAAGACGCATGCCGAGATAATTCAGATTGCCGACAAGGAACTGGAAAAGGAAGTGGTATTTGATGTCCTCTCCCGCAAAATGCGAATACTCGGTCGGGAAATTGTTCCCCACCGCGAAGGACCGGATCATACCGATATGCGGCGCGAAATCACTCGATACGGACCAGCCGACGCAATACTTACCGTTCCGGTAGAAGAAGGTCCAGAACATCAGCAAAAAGAAGAATGCAAGAATCACGGCGAACAGAATCAGTTCCCCGCGGCGCACATCCCGGAAAAGTCCTTTCCAGTCGGTTTTCTCTTTCCGGTTCAGCCGGGTTAAGGAAAACAGAATAATCGACAGGGCAAGCGGCATAATAACCAGATTGGCGACAAAAAGCGGCTCTTTTAAGATTCGAAACAAGTAGCCAAGCCCGTAAGTCGCCCAAACCATCGGCAGTGTTCCGAAGAGGAACCATGCCGGCAGACAAAGAAACGCCGGCGCGAGTTCAACCGCCCTCCCGCCGTACGTGTTTTTGCAGAAATTATTCAGATTCGGAAAGCATGCGCGGACGATCACATACCCCAGTCCGGCGCACAAAAGCAGATAAATCAAGCCCAACATAACGAATTCTCCCAACGGTATTTAGTCCCGAGTTTCAGTATATCACAATGTCGGCTTTGTCCGCAATCAAAAGATTGTACATTTGCTCCGTTTCCCCGTCGGAAAGCGCTTCGATATCTTCCCTCGCAAACTTCAGTGTTTCCGCGTCGCGGATAATGTCGGCAACCCGGAAATCCATGTCCCCGCTCTGGCGGATTCCGAAGAAGTCTCCGGGACCGCGAAGCCTGAGGTCCTCTTCCGCGATCGCAAAGCCGTCCTTTGCGGTAAGAAGCACCGAAAGACGCTCCTTGCTCTCCGGGTCGTCATTACCCTGCACAAGAATGCAGTAGGACTGCTTCGCTCCTCTTCCGACGCGGCCTCTTAACTGATGCAGCGCGGAAAGGCCGAACCGTTCGGCATTTTCTACCATCATGACGGTTGCGTTCGGCACGTTGATACCGACCTCGATGACCGTCGTGCTTACCAGTACCTGAATGCGTCCTTCCGCAAAATCAGACAAAATCCGGTTCTTATCCGATGCGGGCATCTGTCCGTGAAGGGCTTCCACCACTATATCACCGCCGAATTCCTGACGGAGCTTCGCTGCGTAATCTGTTACATTCTCCGCATCGAAATTCTCGCTCTCCTCGATCATCGGGCAGATCACATATGCCTGGCCGCCCTGAGCGACCTGCTTTTTAATAAAGTTGTACGCGGTCGGGCGGTACGAGCCGTCCACGACGCAGCTCTTAACGGGAAGCCTCTCGGCGGGCTGTTCCGAAAGCATCGAAATGTCCATGTCGCCGTACAGCATCATCGCAAGGGTTCTCGGGATCGGCGTCGCGCTCATAATCAGAAGGTGCGGCATGGCGCCCTTCTTCATCAGCTGCTCGCGCTGCTTCACGCCGAAACGGTGCTGCTCGTCTACGATCACAAGACCGAGGTTTTGAAACTCGACCTTCTCCTGGAACAGCGCATGGGTGCCGATGGCAATCCGATACGTGCCGTCCGCAAGACCTGAAAGCACCTGTTTCCGCTCGGCTGCGCTCTGCGAACCGACGAGAAGCGTTACCCCGATTCCATACGGGGCAAGGAGCTTCGTAAACGTTTCCATATGCTGCCTCGCGAGCACTTCGGTAGGCGCCATCAGACAGCCCTGGAAGCCCTGCTCGGCGCACATAGAAAGCGCAAGTAGCGCCACGATTGTCTTGCCGGAGCCTACGTCGCCCTGCAACAGCCGCTGCATCGGGAAAGGCCCCTGAAGGTCGTTCGCTATCTCATTAATTACCGTCTGCTGCGCGCCGGTCAGCTTGTAGGGAAGTCCCGCTCTTACGGCGTCCGCGACAGTGTGCTTTTCGATGACGAAGCTGTTCGCCTCGCGAAGAATTCCCGCCTTCAGGTGCCGCATCGACAGCAGAAAACGGAAGAATTCATCATAGGAAAGGCGTCTTACCGCCTCCTTCGTAACGGACTCGTCCTTCGGACAGTGAATCTCCGAATAGGCGTCCGCTAGCTTCATAAAACCGTGGGCGCGGCGGTACTTTCCGGGCAGATAATCCTCCACCTCGGTTTCCGCAAGCGCTGCTTTAATTGCCTTCGAAACGGCGTTGCCGCTAAGCCCTGCCGTCAGATGATACACCGGACGGAGCGACTTCATACGGGCCCGGTACGTATCCTCGGTGAACACCTCCGGTTGCACCATGGATACGGTTCTTCCGTAGCGCGATGTCTTGCCACGGAACAGAAGCTTTCTTCCGACCGGCAGCTGCTTTAAGATGTATGGTGCGTTGAACCACCGAAGCTCCATCTCGCCGGAGACGTCCCGGATGCGGGCGACGACCATCTTCCGCGCGTTCCCGGGCACCGGTTTGGCGGAGCTCGTAAGCATCCCCTCCACCGTGCAGACGGTTCCCTCGCCGGCCGCCGAGATCAGTACCGGCGCCTCGTAGCGCTCATATCCCCGCGGAAAATGGCACAGCAAATCCCCGACCGTACGAATGCCTAACTTTTCGTACAGCGGAACACTCTTCTCGCCGATTCCTTTCACCTTTCGAACGGGGTCGGAAGTCTTCATTCCAGTCTCCTTTTATAAGTAAAGGGGCTGAAAGTCTCAGCCCCTCTTAATCCGATAAACCGGTTATTACTCAACGGAAAGCAGATAATAGTACACCGGCTGGCCGCCGAAATGCACTTCCACATCGAGATCCGGATGATTCTCGCCGATGGTGTCCGCGATTGCCTGCGCGTCTTCCTCGGTCGCGTCTGCGCCGAAGTAGATGCTGACCAGTCCGGAATCCTCGTCCACAAGGTCATCCACCAGTTCTACGGTAACCTCGGCAACGTCCGGTCCGACGGCAAGAATGCCCTTGTCGGCGATGCCCATGATGTCACCCTCGTGGATTTCCTTTCCGTCGAAGCTCGTGTCACGAACCGCATACGTTACCTCACCGCTCTTCACGGCGCCGAGTGCCTCGGTCATAAGCTGTTCGTTCTCTTCCGCGCTGTGATCGGCAAGGAAGCTTACCATCGCGCTGATACCCTGCGGTGCGGTCTTCGAAGGAATAACGAAGATGTTGCGGTCTTCCGTAAGAGCCTTGGCCTGCGTAGCGGCAAGAATAACGTTTCCGTTGTTCGGCAGGATAAAGATGTTCTTTGCGTTGACCTTATCGATAGCCGTCAGCATGTCCTCCGTGCTAGGATTCATGGTCTGACCGCCTTCAATGACATAATCCACGCCGAGTCCGCGGAAGATTTCATTCATTCCTTCTCCTACGGAAACTGCGATAAATCCCATCTCCTTCGGGGGTTCCTTAGGAGCCTCCGCGGGTTTCTCGGGAGCCGCCTGCTCATTCGACATGATAACGCGCTCGTTGTGTTCCTCACGCATGTTGTCGATCTTCATGCGTGACAGCTGACCGTAGGTAAGCGCCTTCTGAATCGCAAGACCGGGGTCATTCGTATGCACATGTACCTTAACGACGTCATCATCCGCAACGCAGACGATGGAATCACCAATGGAGGAAAGGAACGTCTTGAAATCGGTTTCTTCCTTCATCGTGAAGTCTTTCTCCAAAAGAATAATAAACTCGGTGCAGTAACCGAACTTGATGTCGGCCGTTGAAATGTTATCGGAGCCTGCGCCGCCCTTCTTCTGTTCCGTCTGCGCGGGCGCGCTTCCGGACATCAGCGAGGAAACATCCACCTCTTCGCCGTGAAGACCCATTCTTGCGCCGGTCATAACGGCAAGGAGACCGGTTCCGCCGGAGTCCACAACGCCTGCTTCCTTCAGTACCGGAAGAAGCTCGGGCGTATTCTCAAGAGCCTGCTGCATTCTCTCAATCACTTTATCAAGGAACTCTTCCACATCGTCGGTATAATCGCAGATCTCGGCAGCGGCTTCCGCTCCCGCTCTGGCTACCGTGAGAATCGTTCCTTCCTTCGGCTTCATAACGGCCTTGTAAGCCGTATCGACAGCCTTGTCAAATGCTTCCGTAACAAGCGGAATCGTCAGCGTATCGTAGTCTTTGATTCCCTTGCAGAATCCGCGGAACAGCTGGGAAAGGATAACGCCGGAATTACCGCGCGCGCCTTTCAGGGAACCCGAAGAAATCGCTTTTGCAAGCGACTGCATCGAAAAATCCGAAATCTGCCCAATCTCCTTCACCGCGGAAAGAATGGTCAGTGTCATATTGGTTCCGGTATCTCCGTCCGGAACCGGGAATACGTTCAGTTCGTTTATGGTTTCCTTCTGTGCTTCCAGATTCTTCGCTCCGGTAAGAAACATCTTCTTAAGGAGTGAAGCATCTATCGAATTAACTGCCACTTTCTTACATCCTCCTTCTGGCCACAACCCCACTCGGGCCGGCGCTTATCATCATTAATCAATAACGCGGACGCCGTCCACATGAATATTCAATCTTTCTACGTGCAGCCCGGAGAAGTCCTCAACGCGGTACTTGACATTCTCATACAGGTTTGTGCATACTGCCCGGATGCTGATTCCGTAGGAAACAATAATATGCAAATCAATGGTAATACGATTCTCATTCAGCTTAACCTTAACGCCGTGCTTTAAAGAATCCTTGCGAAGAAGTTTTGAGAGTCCGTCCTTCATGCTGACCGCTGCCATCCCCACAACACCGAAACACTCGGTTGCGGCAGAGCCTGCGTACTTTGCGATTACATCTAAATCGATATAAACATCACCGTTTACGGTTGCGATAGTTCCGTCCATAAGTTCCCTCCTGTAAATCTGTGCTCTTTTGAAGTAATCTACTCATAGATAGTAACATTTTACCATCAAAACAAAAAAAAAGAAACATCAAATTTCAAAAAGGCAAAAAAGAAAAAAGGGTATTCCCTTTCGGCAATACCCCCATGAATGATTATGCTCTTTCCACTTTGCCGGAACGGAGGCAGGAAGTACATACATGCATCTTCTGTGTTCCGCCGTTCACCTTAACGCGTACCGTCTTAACGTTTGATTTCCACATCTTATTCGCTCTTCCGGAAACCTGGCTACGCGTAATGCTGATCTGTCTGCCGAAAAGCGCGCCCTTATCACAAATATCACATTTTGCCATGAATACAAGCACCTCCTTCACTTGTGAATTGGTTGCGATAACCCGAACATTGTCATAATAACAGAAACGTCTTTCAAATGCAAGAACTTTTTTAAACTTCTGCGAGGCGTCTTTTTTCCATGAAAAACGGCGCCGTCATCAGCCCGAGAAGCATAAGAATTCCGGTAACGGTAAGGCCCATTCCGATGCTTCTTCCGGGTGCGTGATAAATCATCTCGAAGGTCTGCTCTCCCGCTTCCGTGCGGCACCCGAGGAAACCGTTGTCCGCCCGGAACACCGGAACCTCCTCGCCGTTTAAGCGGACGGTCCAGTTCGGATCATACGGAACGGTCATAAGAAGAATCCCTTCCTCCTTCGGAGCGATCTTTCCTACAACGCGGTTGTTCTTCGGAATGGACAGCTCGGTTGCCATCGTCATATGCTCGCCCGCCGCGCGCACCTCCGTAAACGGCATGCGCTGAATCCTGGGCACCGAAACGATCACGTCCTCGCCGGTGAAACGGAACGTCAGCTCGTTGCAGGGCTCCGCCGAAGAAACCACGAACTTAATATCGAAATTGTCGTTCGGACGGGCGTTAACGCTTCCCGAGAGAACGTTTGTTATGCCATTTACCGTAACCGACGTGTATTGCTTTCTTCTCTGGGCGATGCGCATGGTCACGATGTAAACATAATCGCTCAGTGAATCCGGAACCGGTACGGTGAACTCCTTCTCCTGACAGTTGCCGAGGTGCAGGTTTCCGTCCGCGTCGCACGGCACACCGAAATCGGGGGTGATTCCCGTGTCCGTAAGCGGCGACGTATATACGTCCGGCCCGTCCTCTTCCGTTACCGCATAAGACATCAGCGCGATCTCGCGGTCGGCAGGCGACAGCGATTCGTACTCGCGAAGGCTCATGCGTCGGTCCGCGACAAATGCCAGAGTGTACGCTCCGTTATTCTCGTAAACGCCTCCCTGACCGCCGAAGGATTCCTCTACCGGATGCCATCCGGCGGGAACCGTTTCGTTCGCGGAGATATAGCGGACGCCGAGGAGCGTCTGCAGAAGAATGTCGGGCTGCGGCGTGTATGATATATCATTTACCGAAGGATTCGCAACATGCAGATCCCGGTATAACAAACGAAGATACTCGGAATTTCCGAGGGACGAATAGTAACCCGTAGAAAGGTAATGGCTGCCGTGCAGGCGGTTCACGCCGTACTCCGCTTCGACGAACTCGGCGCTTCGGTATACGCCGGCATCACCGGAGAGAACCTGCTGCAGCTGCCGGTCGCGGGCGTCATCATGTAAAAGCCCCGCATAGGAACGGCTGACCGGCTCCTCACGGAGCGTGCACGAAATCACAACAACAAGCGCAAGTCCGACCACCGGACCGGCAAGGGGAAGAATGCTTCGGTTCCGGACCGCCGCGCGCACCAGAAGCACGGTGCCGAAGGAATCCAGAAGTAACAGCGCGATCATCGGATAGCTTCCGCGGAACAGATAGCCCACCGCGCCGAGCACGGCGGCTCCTGCGGAAACCGTCGTAAAGAACCGGATGCTGATCTCTTCCTTCTGAATCTTATGAATCAGTCTCGCGATCATCAACGCGGTCACGGGAACGAAGGGAATCAGAATCTTCTCTCTTGTATAAAGGAAGCCGTTGAGAGCAAAGCGGATCCAGGGAAGCCATGAACATGCAAGAATCGCAATCGCCAGGAACGCGTCGTCCGGGCGCTTCTCTCTTTTCTTCTTAACAAACGCGGTAGCGGCGATGACGCAGAGCGACAGGTATGCAAGTGCGGTCATTCCCATCGAATACTCGCTGTAGCAGACCGAACCCGCGAAGTTCATGTCACCGATCAGGCGGAAACGAAGCTCAAACCTTGCCTTCGTACCGTCCTCGCGGCCGGAGAAGATCGTCATCAGCGAAGGCACCGTAAGAATCGCCGCAAGGAACACGCCGGTCACCATGCAGAGGGCGAAGCTGCCGCCCTTCTTAGCAAAAGACTTAAATGTTACATTTTCCGCAGTGGAGAAATAACGGTAGAGGCCGTACAGCGTGATAACCAGAACGCCCGGCACCGCGTAGAAATAGCTCGTGAAGAACAACAAAGCTACGGCAATCGAAAGAAGCGCTCCCCTGCGTCTTGCGAAGAAACGGTCCACCGCGATCAGCGCAAGCAGAAGGAACGGCATGTAATCAACGAACATAACCTGTCTGTGGGAATGAAACAGAAGCGGCGAAGCAAGCGCGAACAGCGCGGTCGCCGTGTAGATTGCCCCGTCACCGAACGAGGCGGCTTCCCCGAAGGCAACGCGGATGTGACGAAGCCACAGGAAGAACATCCATACCGACGCGATCAGCATCGTCACGGAAGCAAACTGCAGGTAAGTCACCATCGATACGCCCGGGAGCAGATAGCTCACGAGAATGATCGGATTCAGAAATCCGTAATAACCGAAATAATAGGCGTTCTGCCCACCCCCGAGCTGGAACGCGAACTCCGGCAGAAACTCGCCGGTCTCATAAAAGGTCTGGCGGTAGTACTCGGGCAGCACGCTGTGCTGGCTGACCCAGTCCGTCATGGACCCGAACAGATTGGTTGTACCGGTCATGGAAAAAATCACCGCAAGCAGTACGCCGGTGATCCCCAAAAGGACCGCAAAATCCCTCTTTCTCATGCCCCGAATTGTCTCACGCATAGTAGTATTCTCCCCCGCGCGGTATTCCGCCGTAAATCATCTTTACATACTATAGCACAATCGCTTCCCTTGGGCAATCGGCAGAATCCACAAAGAAGCACGTTTTTTCAGGTTTTCTTTTTCGAAAAATGTGATATACTCTGTTCGGGGGTGATTACCTTGTCTGAAAAAGAAAAAACAAATAATTCCAAACGCAAGTACATTAAGCGTGCCGTTCTGGCGGTGCTTGCCGTAGCTCTTGTGTGCTTTTTGGTGTGGTTTGTGCCATTTGCCGTGAAGAACGCGCACTACCTTGCGGTGCCGAAGGTGACGAAGGAGCAGCTTGACGCGCTGCCGCTTGACGGCGTCAACAAGCTGATGATTG
>JAEEGI010018620.1_pt1 | contig 14095 bp, 12 predicted proteins | sample 8958751 | NCBI WGS metagenome assembly JAEEGI01 (sample SAMN16246545, study PRJNA631951) | gut metagenome | biome: gut microbiome; feature: rumen; material: KS-attached | host: Bos | place: Iran: Karaj | collected 2018-10
CCTTATAGTGAATTACATTTTCAAGACTGTCTTTTAATACGTCGACGGCTGTCGCGGCCATAAAGTCAAGCACCTGTCTGCACCTGTTCAGAGCCAGTGCCGGGCTTGCGAGCAAGCGTTCGTCAAGTTCCTTTGTCCTTTCCGGTACTTTGGCATCAGGAAGAATCCTGCAGACCATATGTTCAAGGACCTGACTGAATGGAAGCATCAGTAAGGTACAAAGAATATTAAACAACGAATGAAAAACCGCGATTCCTATCAGACTGGCAGCCTGCGCGAAGAACATTGGAGCAAATATCATTTTTATCAGGCAGAAAACTGTCAGCCAAACAGTGGCTCCTATGAGGTTGAAAAAAAATGAACAAGTGTAGCCCTTTTAGCATTTCTGGTTGTACCGATCGAAGAAAGTATTGCCGTTATGCAGGTACCAATATTCTGTCCCATAATGATCGGAATAGCAGCACCGTAAGAAACTGTGCCTGTTGAAGCAAGCGCCTGTAAAATACCTACCGATGCAGAACTGGACTGTATAATAGCCGTCAGGACCGCACCGGCAATTACCCCAAGAACAGGATTCGAAAAGGTAAGAAACAGCTGCTGAAAGGACGGAACATTTCGCAATGCCGAGACAGCGTCTGACATGTTGTCCATTCCGTACATAAGTGTTGTAAATCCGAGTAATATCACCCCTGTATCCTTTCGCTTACTGTTTTTGGATGCCATAAAGAAAACGATTCCCAACAGTGCAAGAATCGGCGTAAATGACGACGGTTTTAACAGTTTAACGAAAACATTGTTGCTCTCGATCCCGGCAAGGCTCAAAATCCATGCCGTTACAGTCGTACCGATATTTGCTCCCATAATGACATTGATGGACTGCTTCAGGCTCATTAGCCCTGAATTAACAAAACCAACCACCATGACTGTGGTCGCCGATGAACTTTGTATGATGGCCGTAACCCCCAGTCCTGTTAAAAGACCGGCAAATCGATTAGTCGTCATGCGCCCCAGGAGTGCTTTTAACTTGTTGCCCGCGCGGCGTTCCAACGCCTGCCCCATTATTGTCATACCGAACAGAAACAGGCTTAAACCGCCAATCAGATTCAATACATCAAACAAATCCATAAGATACTCTCCATTCTGTTTTTTCTCAGTTACATAATAGAGAGTCAACATCAAATCCGTTATCGCGCTTCTGTAAAAACCATGTAATGCGCACGAATTAAAAAGCAGGGGCCGCCTGAGCCCCTGCAAAACGGATTTTCTTATATCACTTCCCGTCCTCAGGTTTATTCGGTATCGACACGATAAACCCAGAGCCTTCACCGAGACTGCTGTTGAGTCTGATTGTTCCATTATGGATCAGGACTGCATGTTTAACAATGGAAAGTCCAAGTCCTGTACCGCCTGCCTCTTTGCTCCTACTTTTGTCCACACGATAAAATCGTTCAAAAATACGTTCCTGCTCCTCTTCAGGAATACCAACGCCCGTGTCTCTCACGGTAAGCACTGTATATCGTTCGCCTTGCGATACAGATATACTGACACTGCCTCCTCGGTGATTGTACTTAATCGCATTTTCACACAAGTTATATGCTATGCTGTACAGCAGCTGCGGGATTGCTGTTACAGGAGCCGTTTCTCCGCTGAGGGTAAAACTGATATCCATGGCAGAGGCAGCAGTCTCCACCGTATCAACTGTATTTTCGACGATACGGTAAAAATCACAGTTCTCCCATTTCATTTTTGTGCCGCCATTATCCAGTTTCGTCAGGTCAATAATATCCTCAATCAGTCTAGTCATACGTAAAGATTCCGCATGAATCTTTTCCGCAAAAGGCTTTATGTCCTCTTCTTTAACCAAACCGTTTTCAAGGAGCTCCGCATATCCGGAGATCGCATGAAGTGGCGTTTTCAATTCATGGGAGACGTTTGCGCTGAATTCCTGCCTAATCAACGCTGCCTTTTCAATTTCCTCCTGATCGCTCCTTAACTGAGCCTGCTGCGCAGCAATATGACGGAGCAGAGGCTCTATCTCCTCATAGTTTTCCTTCCCATAGTATCGGTTTGGTTGTGTAAGGTCGAGCTCATTGATTGGCTTTACGATCTTTGCAGCAATCCGTGAAGCCAGTACATAGGAAAGTATCAGCGCGGCAAGGACCACAAAACAGATCGGCTGGCCAAAGCCAAAAAGAAGACTCCATACGGACAGCTGTGCAACAGACATGCGGAGTACAGATCCGTCAGGAAGCCGTTTAGCCGCATAATACTGTTGGTCTGCCAGGGTATAGGAATGCCTGACAGCTTCTCCGTATCCCTCTTTCAGCGCCTGCTTTATCTCTGGGCGCTCCATATGATTCTGCATGGTCGAGGTGTCCGCCTCATCATCAAATAAAACGTCTCCCTCCGGACTGACCCAAGTAATTCGATAATTGCCGTCATTCAATCCTTCAAAATATTCCGCTCCAGAGAGTGCGACACCCTGTGCAGCCAGTTCGGTCTCCACGCGAAGCTGGGTCTTCTGTATGGAAGAAAAGTAGGCATACAACGACCCCATGATCAATAGTAATGAAGCCAGAAAAACCAAGAGGGCAACGGTCCAGATCGCCTTAAAAATCTTACTGCTCATTTTCCGCATCCATCTTATATCCAACACCCCTAATGGTCTTGATATAATCCTCAGCTTTTTCAAGCTTGGTTCTAAGCGTACCGATATGAACATCTACCGTTCTTGTTTCACCGCAAAAATCAATGCCCCACACGCTCTGGAGGATATTATCTCTCGTGAAAACCCTCCCGGGATTCTCCATCAGAAGTTTCAGCAGCTCATATTCTTTCAAAGTCAGCAAGACAGGCTTCCCGTTCACGGTTACAGTATGCTTGTTTTCATCCATCGAAATCATCCCGCAGGATAAAACCAAGTCCTGATGATTGCCTGCACGGCGAAGAACCGCCTTTATGCGCGAGACCATTTCCATCATTCCAAACGGCTTCGCCAGATAATCGTCCGCACCTGAATCCAGACCAATCACTGTGTCATACTCGCTGTCTTTTGCTGTTGCCATAATAACAGGAATATCCGATGTAACAGGAGACAACCGCAGTTTTCGAAGGATCGTCAGCCCGTCTTCCCCAGGCAGCATAACATCCAATAAAATCAGTTTCGGCCTTTGCTCTTTCATGGCTGCCCAAAAACCGGTATCATTCTCAAACCCCATTGCTTCAAATCCGGATGCTCTCAGTGTGTAAACCATAAGATCCCGGATGGCACTGTCATCTTCAACACAATAGATCATGTGGAAACCTCCTTTGACACACTCAATATAAATAAAGATTGTAAGCCCTGTAATCGGTGAACTGTAAAATCTCAGTAAAGTCAAAAACCGGATTGCTGTTTGATGGGCAGTCCGGTTTTGTCAGATGTTCTAAGATCGATATGGAATTCACAAGTTTTCTGCTTCGAGATCCTTCTGATCATCTAATTTCCTGATAGGCAGCCTTGCTCTCTGCCGCCGTCGCATCCATCTTATGCATATCCACCTTCAGCTGCTGTGATTCTTTGCTTCAGAAAGTTTGGACAATAGGCCTACAGTCTTAACATACCTCAAATTAAAATTTGAACGGTCAGCGCTTTAAGTAATTATACCACGCAGCAGACTTCCCTGTCTGTTAATTTGCCGGGCTCCTTTTTTCCGTTCGTTGCCTAATTCCTGCACAAAACGCCCTTCCACTTTTTGCTTACATTTCATTTTAGCTCGACTGGTAGGAATTCATGGCAAAAAATGTGTTCTGACAACGTAGGTTGCCAAAACACATTTTAGATGTTTCTATTATTCATTTAGTGAGATAAACGGGAATCTGTAAGGCCTGCTTCTGTTCAGTTAAATACCAGCGTTTCACCGTCTTCAGGCATCAGATAGTCTACACCACGCTTTGCCAGTAAACCACGCATTGTATAACGGGTTATGGATGCATGTGCCACTGTGTCCATATGGCTGATCACAATCTGCGCATCCGGTGCGGTTCTGGCAACAGCTTCCACATCTTCGTCATTCATGATTAATCGTCCAAAACCGGCCAGTTCCGCAGCGCAGGCATTTAAGACCACCACATCCGGCGTAAAAGTCTGCAGCGTCTTTTTTATTTCTGTAGTCCAGATCGTATCCCCTGCAACATACAGTGTCTTTTCCTGTTTTGCCTGAAATATAATGCCGCAGGCTTCTCCGCAGGGTTCTATCACGCCATGCAAAGCCGGTGTCCGGGTAATCGAAACATCACCGCAGGCGTACGCTGTTTCCCCTAAAACAAGAACCTGTTCAAAGCCGGATTCACGGAACACCCTGCCATCTGTTTCATTCTGCACCAAAACAGGCACGGTTTTATCCAACATTCTTCCTACCGTGCCATCCGGCGCCATATCAATATGGTCAGGATGAATGTGCGTTACAATATAAAAGTCTACGTCTTTCAGTATTTCTTCTGCCGGTTCAGGCAGCGCGCACATCGGCATCGGTATCCCTTCTTTAGCTGTATCCGGAACATGAAACGGATTGCCCGGAATATCCAGAAAACATCCCATCTGTCCTTTTTCCAAAAGCCAGGGATCTATCAAAAAAGTCTTACCTGCATATAAAACGCGAATTGTTGCATTGCGAATCTGTTTGATTTCCATAAGCCGCCTCCCATTGTTTTTTACACTATATCAAAAAGGCCGGAGAAAATCTGCGGTTATTAGAAAAGCCGGAATTTGTCAGTGGGTATAGTCCAGAAATCGGACCTTATCTCCAAGATCCTTTTCAATGATTTCTTTCATCCTTTTTGCAAATGGACATGGATATCCGATGGGAGTTCCCTTTTGAATACATGAGGCAAATGCAATCGTGTCAGCGCCTCGTTCCACTAATTTTCTCGCCCTAAGCACCGCTTTCTTAGCAGGACATCCGCCACAATTGCAGAAACCGACAAGTTCTATTTCCTCATCAATTCCCTCAAAAACACCCTTATGTTCTCTAATCATTTTAAAGTCTGTAGTCCCAGGACAATAATCTTCAGTTTGCATACATCTGATAATTCCAAGCTTCATTGCCTTTCCTCCTTAAACCCCGATTTGTATCGCTGCTATCATTATAACAAAACAGCCGCAGGAAAATCTACGGCTGTTGAACAAAAAACGAATTTTCCATACTAAAACAAAACAGCCGTGGAAGTTCCACGACTGTTGAACCAAACAATTAAAATTCTGCTATCCTGATTCTTTTGATCAGAATATCAGAATATTGCAAGGTGTGGCATTCCCCCCCGGTTTTGATTTGAAAGACGTTTTTATAAACCCCTTTGATGGTTGCTTCCTGGTTAACAATATGGATTCTCGGACGGTTCATCGAAACATCAATATGAATATCGGGATTATCGTGATACAATTCCTGAATTCTCAACCTGATTTCATTGATTGTCGCCATAATACTCACCTGCGTTTATAGTAAAGGCCGCCTGAAAGTCACAGGCGGCCCCGGTATTACTTGAAGTACTCGGAAACATCGGCTTTATCAGTATACTGTTTTCTGACATGAACAACGAGAGAACCATCCTCCTGCTCGACCGTATCGTCAATCTGATACCGGTTCTTTGCGTGTTCAAGGGCCTCCTTGTATTTCTGCAATTCCTCGCGATTCAGCTTCAACGCCTTTTCTTTGCTGTAACCCGGTTCCGGTTTCTGGAAAAACACCAAAGTTTGAAAGATACAGGCAGACTTTACACGTTTCACAATAACCACCTCCTTTGGCTCCATATATTACGGCAGAAATATGTGACCAATAATGCAGAGAGGTGATTGAGCAACAGATAAAAAATGATATTACGGCTGCCGTCGGAATATCGGCTGAATGCACTCTCGTGGCAGTTTTCACTACATAATTATTATATCATAATTTCCTGAAATTTTCATGCGCCGGTCCATGAAATTCCCTTAAGATCTTCCATACCCCGGGCATCACAGCCTTGCTATCGCCCGGTTCAGTTTGGGAAACAAATAGCGTACTAGCGGACCGGCCACCAGCAGTTGCCAGCCTAATGCAACGGGAAAATTCGCAGAAAGGGCCGCCAGCCAGACCGCCCCAAAATTCTCCGTAACGTGGCGGACGAGGAGCATAGCAACTGCACTGGCCGTTGGGCATACACAGCAGACAGTAGCAACGGAAATCACAATGGGTGCGGGCATCCGGTCGTGGCTGACATGGTGTATGAACCAGAATGAAAGCCTGTGAACAAGTGGTGCGATGATACTGAATTCCAACGCCACAATGACAGGTCCCATAACAGCAGCTTCCCTAAGCCAGGAACTAAAGGACAGTGACTTCAACGTACCTGCCGCCATAATCTGGTTGTAGGAAATCATCATAGCAAACATGGCGGTACACATCATCAACGTAAAGAGCAGTTCTTCTTTTTTTGTTTTGGGCATACCTTTTTCCTCTCCGATGTAAAAATAAAATGAGCAGTTATCGCAACCGGTCTTACGTTACGATAACTGCTCATTGCTGACATATTATAACACCAAATAAAAACTTGTGCAATCGGTTTTCAAAGCAGTTCGGACACGCGCCCCATGTGGCACTCACGGAACCACTTCCCGCTGCCGCAGAAGCAGGGACCGTCCGGAAGCCGGAACCGGCTGAGCCCCAGCTCGTCCGCGTACAGGTTATAGATTTCGATGAAATTCTTTTCGTAGTCGGCCAGTTCCTCATATTTTTCCAGATACGCAGGCAGATCAAAGGCAATGGCAGTATCTCCGCACCAGTCCACAAACCATTCCCGGGCTTTGTAAAGCGTCGCGGGGCTGAACTTGCAGCCTGCTATGACATGGATCAGCAAGTCGGGAGTTTCGTCACTGCACAAGCCGTTCAGAACAGAGGGAGAATCGTTTTGCTGCAGCATACGCCAGCACATATAGGCTGCCGGCAGAGCGATGCAGGCAAACAGGTCCTTCAGCCCCGTGTCGAACAGGTGCTGCCACAGGAACTGATGCCGGTACGCCATCGTTGCCCCCAGCTTTTCCCCGCACGCCTTAAAATATTGCCGGTACTGCAGCAGGAGCGGGGAACGGATTTCCTCCGGCAGACTGCCGAAGGGGCCCTGTTCCGTTGCCCCATTGGGTGACATAAGGTTAAATACGACCGCGTCGGCGGGAATCTCCCTGACGATATATTCGGCACACCGCTCATCCTGCGGGGGGCAGAAGAAATCCTCGATCTTATCCTCCGGCCTCCGCTGCTTGTCGAATCGTTTCCAGCGCGGCTTGTCGATCTGGAAATAATCGTCCGTTTCGAAGAAGCAAAGTTTTTCCGGAAGGTTAGGGACGCACAGGGCGCTTTCCGCGAAAAGCTGACCCAGGGAGTCGGCGGGAACGCACCAGACAGGGCGGTATCCCAGATATTTATCGATGCTGCCGCCTGTATAGACGACGTCCCGGAACGTAAAGGCAGGGCTTGAGCCGTATCCCATGAGCGGCTGCCAGGTGGCGAACCTGCGGCGCCGGGTTCCCCTGCACGCCCGTTTGTCTTCCAGGTCGATCGGAAAGACCGGAGCGTAGTTCGACTTGTCTTCGTTGTAGAGTTCCACGTTGATTTTTGCTTTCATAACAGCACATCCTTTCTTTTAATTGTCGTCTTTGCTGACCATGCTTCGGCCGGCAGCCGGAGGGAGTGCGGTGAACGACAGGCTTCTTATAAAAAATGAACAGCCTTTTCGGGCTGTTCTATCCGTTCAATAAAAAAGCCCATCGTCACGATGGGCTCCATATGCTTTGTTCCCATCGTTCAAGCTTTAGCACCTTGACCTTTTCGGTCAGGTTGCTGTGCGGTCATAGAGCTTGTCTCTCGCGCACTCTTTATGGTCAATTGGGTTCACGTATGAAATTGTTTCCGGGAATATTTTGCATTCCTTTTTACAGTTTTATTATAGCAGATCAGCCATTAAAAAGCAAGCAGAAATTAATAATTTCTTCCTATTATATAGTTGTAAATTAAAACCACTATGATAATTGACGCTGACGGTTTTTATTTCCCGAGCTTTGCTTCGATACGGGCCAGTGCTTCTTTCAACGCGGCAATTTCAACATCCTGGTTCCGGATCTTTGCTTTCATCCCCTCATTTTCCGCTTTTATGGATTTGTTTTCTTCCGACAGATTCGTAATCTGTCTTGCCATAGCCGCCTTGCTGGTGTTCACACCTTTATCCAGCGCGAAGCTCACGCCGGCGTTGATCATGTTCTCACCGTTACCCAGGCTGCCTCCCATGCTGAACATCACCTGGTCGTTGGGACGGTAAAATACCCCTAACGCCATGGCGTTGGCGTCCCGGTAATTACCGAAACCTGCCGCCATGCTGAACTTGCCGTCCGTGTCCATCGGATGGAGCGCCGCCAATGCCGCCGCGCCGGCGCCGATTTTATTTACCTTGCTGTCCAGATTGTCGATGCGGTGGTTAACCGGTGTTAAATCCGCTCCGCCGCCACCGGCTTCGATCATCTCTTTGACCTGTTTTACCGTCGTCGCATCGCTATCGTCCGTGCCGGGCGCCACATTCTTGATCTGCCGTTCCTTGCCCTTCGCGCCTACCGATACCGCGTTGTCCGCGCCCTCGGAACCGTCGCCTAACACGACGGCGTTCTTCGCCCCGGTCTTCACGTTGCTGCCCAGTACAAAGGTGTTGTCTCCGGAAATGGTGTTATTGTTACCGATAGCATAGCTTCCGCTTCCGCTCACCGTGTTCGGATCGCCGAAAGCCCCGCTGTTGCTGCCGCTCACTTTGTTTCTGTAACCGATGGCGATGGAGTGTGTCCCCGTGGCCTCGCTTCCCTTGCCCAGGGCCAGGATGTCGCCATGGAAGTAATCATATACCTTGCCGCCGGTCACGATACCCTTGTCACCGGATTCCACTTTGCCGTCGGTCTTCACCGATACCTTGTATGTATCGACGCCACTGACATCAGATTTCGCAACGCTTACCGGACCTTCGCCGACTACGTTGACGGTTTTTCTGGCAAGATCTTTCACGACCGTCTTGCCGGCTTCGGTAATATTATCTAGCGTTGCATTTGCCTTGCCGTCAACCGCAGTAGTAATTCCGGATACAGCTGTTTCAATAACATCCACACGGCCGTTGCCCTCGCTGTTGGTCAGTTTGGCAAACTCGGTTTTGTCAAGTTTCGCATCTCCCAACGCTTTCAGCTGGGCCACGTTGACGGCATCGGTATCCTTCGAGCCCGCCGCCACGCCGGTGATCTGACGGGTCACGGTGGCGTCGTCACCTATCGCGATGGCATTGTGGGTGGATACCCACGCGCTGCCTGTATTGCTGCCTTTCAGGTAGGCATCCGTAGCGCCCTTTTCCCGGGACGCAACCGAGCCGCTGCCCAGTGCCACCGTATCCGCTACGGTCACTCTGGCCCCGTTGCCAATGGCAGCGGAATTGGTTGCAGCCGTCCCTGTGACGCCGCCCACGGCAGAAAAAGAATTTTCCGCTTCCGCCTTGGACGAATGACCAAAAGCGACGGAATTGGCAGCGCTTGCGTTTGCCTCATGCCCGACCGCCACAGAGTAATCACCGCCGGCGCTTGCCTTGTTACCGACTGCCACGCCGTAATTACCGGCTTTGGAATTTACGCCAAACGCCACGCCTCCTTCGCCGCTGGGCTTGGCACCATACCCGATACCAATCGAATAAATGCCCTCCGCTTTTACCTCACTGCCAAAGGCAATAGCGCCCTGTGCGGCATTTGCCGAACTCCCGACCGCTACGGAATTCATGGCCCCGGCATATGCCTCATTCCCAAGAGCAAAGGCATACTTACCGACGGCATTTGCTTTGTATCCAAGCGCCAGGGAATAATCACCGCCGGCATTTGCTTCATTCCCGGCCGCCGCAGCCGTATATCCGCCAGCCTCAGCACCAGACACTAACGCCAGAGAAAGATCACCTTTGGCCTTTGCGCCATATCCGATCGCCACGGACGAAAGATTTGATGCAGATGAACCCGAACCGGCCGCGAAGGAAAAATCACCTCCGGCGCTTGCGCCATTTCCCATCGCCACGCCGGCTCTCCCTTCGGCGGTTGCTCCCTTTCCGATTACCATGGTGTTTTCTTTGATGGCGGTTGCCTGCGCACCGGCCGCGACGGCAGAATCTCCTTTGGCGATTGCACCATTTCCCACCGCCGTGGAGTTTTCACCGGTAGCCTTTGCATTATTCCCCACTGCCGTGGAAGTATCGTGGCTGGCTGTCGCTCCATTTCCGATTGCCACGCCTTCCCCCCGGGCCACAGGCAGGTTGTACCCGCTCACAAGGTACATGCCTAGCAGCAGCGAACACAAGATCCGCGCCGCCAAAAACTTCCGCTGTTTTCCCGCGCTTGTTCTTTTCATTTTTCTGCCTCCTGTTCCCAGATTTTACAATTTATATAAACAATACTGTTCTCTGCGTCTATAATTTTAGCACAATTATGTTTTTCTCACAAGACATCGCCTGATGTTCCGACACCGATGTCCCTGGCGGTATCGGGCGACCGTTCATCAATGGAAACCGCAACGCCGCAGGCATTACCGTCTCGCAGGCGACCCTGGCGTCCGGGTCTGCCGCTAATATCGCGCCAGGATTGCATCGGAGATCTGGTCCGCAATTTTATCCGGGTGCCCTTCCGTCACGGAGCCGGATGTAAATATTTATCGCATGTCCTATATGTAAAAACAAAAGCCCATCGGAATGATGGGCTGCATTCTCAACATCCCATCATACAAGCTTTAGCACCTTAACCGTCCGGCCAGGTTGCTGTGCGGTCACCGAGCTTGTCTCTCGCGCACTCTTTATGGTCAATTGGGTCTCTTATGAAATTATGGTAAGCAACAAGCGATGCGGAAGCATCGTGGGGTCTGTTAATTATAAGAAATAAAATCTTTGTGAAACTATCAGTTCAAATTAAAAAATGCTAATGAAAAGCTAACTGCTACTTCAGTGTTTCCTTCTTTTCGGGCAGTCCTGTGACCTCGGCAATTTCAGCCTCAGACATTCCCTTTCGGCGTAACGCTTCCGCAATTTCTAAAGCTTTTTCCTTCTTGCCTTCTTCCCGCGCTTCCTTTTTTAAAACCCGTAAATCCATTTCCCAAGTCACGACGCGTTCCCTCCAATCTGTATCCCGTTTTACCCGCTTCGTCTCGTCATCGATTTCCTGTGTGAATTCGTTTTGGATCTGACCGCTGTTCACATACCGCAAAAATGCGGACAGTTCTTTGTCTTCCGTTTTATCCGCAGCCTTCGCGTTCAGGAAGATTTGCTCCGTCAAATCTCCCATTTCCAAAGATTCGTCTTCCCTGCAGCGATTCGTGAAATGATAAGTCGGCAGACCTTTCCCATGGTCGATAACCGTTCCGTCCAGAGTTTCCACATACACATCAAGCCGGATGCTTTTGCTGCTGATCCGCGGACTGCCTGTGCGGCGTTCCGCGACAATCTGCAAAATTTTCGTAATGGGTATGTGCAAAATCTTTTCTATCAGGTACTGGCAGCGTTTCTTGTTGTTCATTACCTCCAGGAATACATAATTGTTGGCGAAGGTTAAGGAATCCCAGTCAATTCTTTCAAAATCTTTCAAATCGTCACCTGTCTTTCCGACCGGCACGATCCTTCCGCAACTGTATTATAGCACAGCCGTCATGCGTTTTCCATGAAGATTTGATGAAACCTGGATTCCTGCCAGCCCGGCTGTGACATGGGCTGGCAGGGTTTTTCAGTTGTCATTACGCTTCCGGTTTTGTAACTGCTTCTTTCATTTTCTTATGCGCTTTCTTATATTGCTTTTTGCAATAGGCCTGCACCTTTGCGTCGATGCTTTCCTCTGTGTCGTCCTCTTCCAATAAAATGGGGCATTCTTTGCGGATTGCTTCAATATCGGGAATCATTCCTCCAAAACAACCGGCATGACCGTCATAATCATACTCTACAAGATAACGTTCCGGATCGTCGCTGAACCAGAAATCCAGTCCGTTATCGATATTCCATATCCTGTCCTCTTCTCCGCTCAACAGGCTGCCGTCGTTGTATCCGTACCACAGGCACGGATACATTTCGGTGCCGTCTTCGTCGATCCAGCTTCCCCTGCGATTCGGGGCAGGCCACCGGGTGACGTCTTCTATCCGTTCCGAACCTTTCAGCAGCCCGATATGCCAGCCGGTTTTTTCCACAAATTTATCCAGCGAGGTTTCAATATATTCATCCGTGTAGTCAAAGAATCCGCACTCCATTAAGTATTCCTTCTGGCTTTCCAAATTATAGCAGTCCTCGATTTTTATTTTTCTGGTATCAATAATCTTCCCGTCTTTCCTGACATCGTCCACATAAATTTTTATATTTTCATTAAGGGGCAGACCTCCGTTTCCGAAAACCTCCGTGCGGATCTCGCCGTACCGGAAATGTCCGCTTGCAGGCACTTTATCTATTTCGAAATAGCCGTCCATGTCCAAAAACTTTTCAAAACCAATGCCATGGTCGGACATCCAGTTGGGTATGTAGTCAGAAACATAATCGGTTAACGCGTCTTGATAGAAGTCATAGTCATCTTTATAAGAACAGTCAATCTCCGAGACATCGATTTCTTCCCTGAATTCCAGCCCCGGGTACTCGCAGTGCAAGATATGTTTTGCCGGGATTCCCTTTGTGAGTTTTTGATTTATCCACAGCTGGTGTTTTACACGGTCGATTTTGCCCTGGACCATTGATTTTTCATGTTCATAATCTTGTAACTCATGTTCCAGATCCGTCTTATTCTGCCAGTATTCTTCCCTCGCCATGCCAATGCGTTTTTTCTCTTCAGGATCCGTTTCTTTATAATACTCTTCTGTCATCCCGGCATATATACCGTCCTTTTTCTGCTGCATAACGATCCATCTCAATGAGTTGAAGGAATAGCTGACTCTTTGCCAGTACGGCATGGACTTCCGGTATTCATCCAGGGAAAACTCTTTTTCATTGTTCAAAGCTGCCTGTTCGTCCGTTTTATTCTTCGTCATTATAAATTGCCTCCTAACATTTTTTGTTCTGGTTTCATTTGTTGTCCAGTCTGCTGCGTCAGTGGAATTATTTTTCCCATTCGCTCAGAACCTTTGGCCCTGGGTTTCAACTTCCCATCTTTTATAATAAAATTCCACCCCTTTCTCTTATACGGGTAAAAGAAAAAGCCCATCACGGTGATGGGCTGTGTGTAAAAACAAAAGCCCATCGTTATGATGGGCTGAATTCTCAACATCCCATCATGCAAGCTTTAGCACCTTACCCTTCCGGCAGGTTGCTGTGCGGTCACCGAGCTTGTCTCTCGCGCACTCTTTATGGTCAATTGGGGTTCCAATTACTGGATTGATATTAAGTTATTTCTCAATCTTTTTTACATGTTTATTATAGCATACTGCACCCAGAAATGCAAGCAAAATTTTAAGTTTTCTTCTTATTATATAGTTAGAAAAACGGAAGGGTGTTTTTGGGGGTTATCACGCTCCTGATTCGTCCCTGTTTTTTTGCATCCTTTTTATTTCCCACTCTTCAGATACTCGTTAAACTGTTTTGCCAGTTCTTTCATTGCTTTTTCAAAAGCGGCTCGTTTGGCACGTAAATCGCTCGTGTCAGAATCTGCGTTTTGTGTTACATTGATCATCTTCAGGATTTTATCGGCGCCGCTGGCATCCTGTCCTACCAGAAAGCCTTTGATATTAACGGAAGCCCTGGTTTTATCGTAAGAGCCCCAGCCTATGCGCTGCCTGGTTTTTTCTATGGTTTTCTCGGTAATGAGATACAAGCATTTATCGTAGCCGCTGAACTTTCTGAATTCAAACAAAACCTGCGGCGTTATTTTGCCTTCCTCAAGTTCGCCTTTTTCAAACCAGTACTCCTGATATTTGGTTTGGATCTTTGTTCCAAATACAACGTTTGGGCTTTCTTTTAAACAGTCGCTGACTTTATTCATATAGTCTTCTGTTTTCATATCCGCGTCTGCAATCAGCAACGCGCAGGTGTCAAACCTTGCCGCAAGCCCCACTGCGGAAAAACTTACCAG
>JAEEGI010018623.1_pt1 | contig 14094 bp, 11 predicted proteins | sample 8958751 | NCBI WGS metagenome assembly JAEEGI01 (sample SAMN16246545, study PRJNA631951) | gut metagenome | biome: gut microbiome; feature: rumen; material: KS-attached | host: Bos | place: Iran: Karaj | collected 2018-10
AGAGAGGCGTGGAAGGCTACAACCTTGAAGCAAAGCTCATTGTGGCCAAAGCCGCGAAGAAAACCGTTGCAGAGCTTATGCGTGACCTGAATCTCTACGCTTCGGAAGAAATTGAACAGCGTGTGGACGATTATACAGCCAGAAGGCTTCGTGGGGAACCGATTGCCTACATCTCCGGTTCCTGGGAGTTTTACGGTCTCCCGATGGTCGTCACGCCTGACGTTCTGATTCCCCGCATCGACAGTGAGGTACTGGTAGAAGCCGCCAAAGAAAAACTTACCGGCCACAAGATGGATGCCCGCGTGCTGGATCTCTGCTGCGGTAGCGGTTGCCTGACCTGTGCCATTGCGCATGAAATGCCGGCTACGCGCTTTATTTCCGTTGATATCAGCACAAGCGCGCTGGAAGTCTGCCGGAAGAACGTCGCTCTGAACCGCCTTAATTCGCGCGTCATCTGCATGCAGGCGGACGCGCTTTCTGCCCCTCCCCTCGGTATGGGCCAGTTCGATATGATCGTCTGCAATCCGCCGTATATCCCGACCATTGATATTCTCTCTCTTGACGCTTCCGTCAGGGATTATGAACCTCTCTGGGCACTGGATGGAGGGGAGGACGGCCTGAAGTTCTTCAGGTCAGTCATCAAATACTGGAAGATTCTCCTGAAAGAAGGCGGTTTTCTTCTCTTTGAAGTCGGTGAGGATCAGGCAGACACCGTGTCAGAAATGCTCTTTTCCGCCGGTTTCTCATCTGTGGAAACGAGAAAAGACAGCATCGGCATTGACCGTGTTGTCATCGGAACTTTATAATAATTAAAGGAGATAGAATTATGGCACAGAAAAGTACCAAGCAGCCTGTAACGCAGAAAGTATCGCTCTCTACGGATGACGAAAGAAAAAAAGCCCTTGCAACCGCCATTGCAAAAATTGAAAAGGACTACGGCAAAGGCACCATCATGCGCCTCGGGGATGATATCCCTGTCAATGTGGAAGCTCTTTCCACCGGTTCCCTCTCCCTGGACCTTGCTCTCGGCATCGGCGGTGTTCCAAAAGGACGTATCATTGAAATCTACGGTCCTGAAGCGTCAGGCAAAACAACGCTCGCTCTCCACATTGTGGCCTCTGCCCAGAAGGAAGGCGGAGACGCCGCTTACATAGACGTAGAGCACGCTTTGGAGCCGGCCTATGCAAAAGCTCTCGGTGTTGATATCGACAGCCTCCTGATTTCCCAGCCCGATACCGGTGAGCAGGCCCTCGATATTACGGAGTCTCTCGTGCGTTCCGGCGCTGTCGACGTTGTGGTAGTTGACTCTGTTGCTGCGCTGATTCCCCGTGCCGAGCTTGAAGGCGAAGTCGGCGATGTAACCGTCGGTGCGCTGGCAAGGCTGATGTCCCAGGCTATGCGCCGCCTCGCAGGCGCTATTTCCAAAAACAACTGCACTGTTGTCTTTATCAACCAGCTGCGTCAGAAGATCGGCGTTATGTATGGTAATCCGGAGACAACGCCTGGTGGTCTCGCTCTGAAGTACTATGCCTCCGTGCGTATCGATGTCCGCCGTGTGGAATCCCTGAAGGAAGGCACGCAGTTCGTCGGCAATCACACCCGTGCAAAAGTTGTGAAGAACAAGGTTGCTCCTCCCTTCCGCGAGGCGGAATTTGACATTGTCTACGGTGAGGGCATTTCCAGATACGGCGAGCTGGTGGATATCGGCGTGAAGCTCGATATCATTGACAAGGCCGGTGCCTGGTTTACCTGCTGCGGAAACCGCCTCCAGGGCAAGGAAGCCGTCAAGGAATTCCTCAAAAACAATCCGGAAGCCTGTGCCGAGGTCGAAAAGCAGATACGCGACAACGCCTACAAGCTTATGTCAAAGTCTAAGGAAGCTCCCGGTGTCCCCCCCAGGAAAGCTGTGGACGTCAGTGCAGACGATTTTGACGAAGGCTGACTGTAAGCTGAAATGATTATCTCCGCCCTGCACACCGTCTCGTCCGAGCATATCAACATTTTGTTTGAAGACGGAACGGAAATCCGCTCCACGCTCGGTGTTATCACGGAAATGATGCTATTCCGCGGTAAGGAGCTCGACGACAGTGCTGTTGAACAGCTGCGCGCGCTGTCTGCAAAAGCGTTTGCCGTGGAAAAGGCTGTTGAGCTGCTTTCCTACCGGCAGATGTCCGGAAAGGAAATGCGCAGCAAGCTGATCCGCAAGGGCTTGGAAGCGGAAGCGGCGGAAGCCGCCGTTGCCAAACTGTTTGAGCGTCGCCTGCTGGATGATGAGCAGTATGCGGCGGCAGTGGTCAGGCATTATACCGTTAAGGGTTACGGTGCCGGGAGAATCCGCGCGGAGCTTGCTCACCGCGGTGTTGACCGCGATTACTGGGACGAGGCGCTTGCCTCCGCTTCCGGCAGCGACGAGAAACTGATGTCCTATATTCGCTCGCATCTGCGCGATCCGGATGACCGCGACCAGAAGCGCAAGGTTTCTGCAGCGCTGTATCGCAGAGGCTATTCCTGGGATGAAATCCGTTCTGCTCTCAGCCGGTTTTCATCCGGGTCAGAGGATGACTATGAATAATACATTTGCTTTGATATCTCTCGGCTGTGCCAAGAATCTTGTCAACAGCGAGCAGATGCTGTATCTTATGAATGAGGCAGGTTACGCCCTTACGCTGGATCCCGACGGAGCTGATCTTGTCATCATAAACACCTGCGGTTTCATTGATTCCGCAAAAAGTGAGGCCATCGATAATATACTTGAAATGGCTGAGCTGAAAAAGGCAGGCAGACTGAAAGGCATTATCGTCACAGGCTGCCTCTCCCAGCGCTATCAGGAATCCATTCTGGATGAACTGCCGGAGATAGACGCCGTGCTCGGTGTCGGTAGCTTTTCCGAAATCGTGCAGGCAGCCGACGCTGTGCTGCACAGCTCGTCCTACCGCTCCTTTGCCGATAAAAGCGCCCCCGTGGATGAAATTCCACGCGTTGTGTCCACCGGCCCTTCCTGGGCCTATCTGCGTATAGCGGAGGGCTGCGACAATTTCTGCGCTTTCTGTGCCATCCCGCAGATCCGCGGCAGATACCGTTCCCGCCCGATGGAAGCCGTGCTGGAAGAAGCGCGTAACCTTGCCGCTCACGGCGTGAAAGAGCTGATCGTCATAGCGCAGGATATCACCCGCTATGGCACTGACCTCTATCATCACCGTTCCCTTGCCGAGCTCTGCCGCCGTCTGGCAGAAATCCCCGGTGTTGAATGGATACGCCTGCACTATCTCTATCCCGATCAGTTTGATGACGAGCTGATTGATGAGCTCGCCTCCAACGATAAAATTGTCAAATATCTGGATATCCCCATCCAACACATCAATGACGGTATTCTGAAAGCCATGAACCGCCGGGGCACAGGAGAAGATATCCGAAAGCTCTTTTCCAGGCTGCGGGAACGCATCCCCGGCCTTGTTCTGCGCACGAGCCTGATCACCGGTCTTCCCGGCGAAAGCGAAGCGGAGTTTGAAGAGCTCTGTGAATTCCTGCAGGAAGCCCGGATCGAACGGGCAGGCGTATTTCCCTTCTCTCCAGAAGAGGGCACGCCCGCGGCAAAAATGTCCCATGCGGATGCAGAGGAAGCTCAGCGCCGTGCGGAACTGGTGATGGATCTTCAGGGCCGTATTATGGACGATTTCTGTCAGGGACTCGTCGGCAAAACGCTCCGTGTTCTCTGTCTGGAAACCGACTTGGAAACCGGCCTGCTTTCCGGCCGCAGCTATGCGGATTCCCCGGATATTGACGGCTGTGTCCTGTTTGAAGGCAGCTGTCCGGAAGGCGAATTTGCAGACGTTCTGATTACCTCCGCGGAAGACGGAATTCTGTACGGAGAGGAGGTCACCGCTTGAATACCACAGCAAACAAAATCACCTTGCTGCGCATACTCCTCGTTCCTGTTTTTCTGATTCTGGAATATACCGGGCATCCGGTGGCTGCTTTTGCCGTCTACGTGCTGGCTTCCCTTTCCGATCTTGCGGACGGTTATATTGCGCGCCATTATAATCAGATCACCGTGATCGGAAAATTCATGGACCCACTGGCTGACAAAATGCTGGTGCTTTCCGCCATGTGTTATCTGATTGAAGCCGGCGTGATGCCCGCCTGGGCGGTAGCTGCCGTGATCTTCCGGGAGTTTGCGGTCTCGGGGCTGCGTCTCATCGCGGCTCAGAAGAATATTGTGATCGCCGCGGCGCAGTCAGGCAAAATCAAAACGGCCTGTACCATGGTCTGTCTGGGGCTGATGCTGCTCCTCCTTTCCCGCCCGCAGCCGCTGCTCAACGGCATCTGTACCGGGCTGATACTCGTGACCACTCTGTATTCTGGTTTTGAATACTTTAAAAATAACATTCAGGTTTTTACGGAATCCGAATAAAATCAGGAGTTTAACAATATGATCCTTTATAACTCAGCTACAAGAAAACGCGAGGAATTCGTCCCCATCAATCCGGAGCTTGTTTCCATGTATACCTGCGGCCCCACGGTCTACCACTTTGCTCACATCGGCAACCTGCGCTCCTATATTATGGAAGACGTTCTGGAAAAGTATCTCCGCTACACCGGTTACAACGTCAAGCGCGTTATGAATATTACCGACGTCGGCCACCTGACCTCCGATGCCGACGAGGGCGAGGATAAAATGCTCAAAGGTGCAAAGCGCGAGCATAAATCCGTTATGGAAATCGCAAAGTTTTATACCGACGCCTTTTTCTCTGACTGCGCAAAGCTCAACATCAAAATGCCCGATGTTGTGGAACCCGCCACCAACTGCATTGACGACTATATCCGCATCATCACAAAGCTGCTGGATACCGGATATGCCTACCTGGCAGGCGGTAATGTATATTTTGACACTTCCAGGCTTGACAAGTACTATGTCTTCAATGACTTCAACGAAGAAGACCTCGCTGTCGGCGTGCGCGAGGGTGTGGAAGAAGATGAAAACAAGCGCAATAAGAATGACTTTGTCCTCTGGTTTACCAAGTCCAAGTTTGAAGACCAGGCCCTGAAATGGGATTCTCCCTGGGGCACCGGCTATCCCGGCTGGCATATTGAATGCTCCGGAATTTCCATGAAGCATCTCGGCGAATACCTGGATATTCACTGCGGCGGCATTGACAACCAGTTCCCGCATCACACCAATGAAATTGCCCAGTCGGAATCCTATCTCGGCCACAAATGGTGCAACTACTGGATGCACGTTCTGCACCTGAATACGCCGGAAGGCAAGATGTCCAAATCCAAGGGCGAATTTCTGACAGTCGCTCTGCTCGAGGAAAAGGGGTATGATCCTCTTGCCTACCGTTTCTTCTGTCTGCAGAGCCACTACCGCAAGTCTCTGGTCTTCACCTGGGAAAACCTGGACAATGCCCAGCTCTCCTATAACAAGCTGATTGCTAAAATCGCTGCCCTGAAGCCCGATGACGGTGAAGTTGATCAGGCTGCACTCAAGGAACTGAAAGCAAAGTTCTCCGCAGCTCTGGATAATGACCTCAACTCCTCACTTGGCATCACCGCTCTCTATGATGTGCTGAAAGCAAAAACCGGTGACGCCACAAAGCTAGTCGCCATTGCCGATTTTGACAGCGTTCTCTCTCTCGGCCTCATTGAGAAAGCAAACGCCAAGCGCGAAGAGCTTAAAAAGCAGGCAGCTGTTGCTTCCGGTGCCTTCACCATCCTTGCGGAAGACGGTACACCCGATCCTGCCGTAGAGGCAAAGATCCTGGAACGCCGCGATGCCAAGAAAGCAAAGAACTTCGCCCTGGCCGACGCCATCCGCGATGAGCTCAAAGCCTCCGGCATCGAGCTGACGGATATCCCCGGCGGCGTCCGCTGGAAGAGAGTGTGACAGATCTGCCGGTAAATAACAGAATTCACTTCAGACAGGCCTCACCCAGAGGCCTGTCTATCCATTTTCACCCTTCCGGATAATGGCAATATAAAGGAAGAATGCCTGTAGCATCTACTGTGATTTTACGGGTGCTTCACAGAATAACGAAAAACAATAGTTATAAAAATTTTTTCATTCAGCACCCTGCACAAATTACACTCCCCTGTTTTATGCACTTTACCAAATAACAGAAAATATTTGAAACATGTACAGAAAGTATAGTATAATAGATTAGTTAAGCACCATCTTGATGTGAAAAGTGAGGCAGCTATGGAACAACTGAAGCTTCAGGATATACTGGAATCCGATAAAGAGATGATTCTCGAAAACATCGCAGCTGATTCTTCCCCGGCAGCTGTGGTGAATGTTCTGGACAGGGAGCTCGACAGAATGCTTTACCGATATGCCGAAGGATGCCCTGATGAGAATGCTGTAACAGCAGCGGGCAATATGATAAAAAGCATTAAAAACAGCCTGCCCTTTATGGAAGCTGTGGATGATGTGAAAGAATGGAAGCTCACCGGGGACACGGAGGAAAACAAGAGAAAGCTCAGGCTCGCGGGAATCATCCTCACGATCCTCGGGCTGGCATCTGCTGCGGCGTCGTTTTTCCTTCAGCTCTCCAGAACGTCGGAAAGCGCATCTGTCAGCCTGCTGAGCACGGCTCTTCCGCTTATCCTGGGGGCAGTTATGATCTTCCTTGGGGGCCTGTTCTTGCTCAAACCCCCTCAGCAGAAGAAAAACAAGAAGGAAGATACAAAGCTTGAGTTCCGTGTAAACCCTGAAGAAATATACAGAGTGCTGAAAGGGATCATGCTTGCCGCCGACAAGAGCCTCGAGGATATGCAGGAGACTGCCAGGCTTGAAAAAGAGAAGTCGCTCAGGGCTTCCGGAGGCAGCGACCTGAAGCCGGAGGAAGCAGAGCTCTTCTCCTCGCTTCTGGAATCCCTGTACACAAAGAGAAATACGGAAAAAAGTGCGGAAACGGATGAGATGATCTCCGGCATCCGCTATTATCTCTACAAAAAAAATGTGGAGATAGTCAATTACAGCCGGGAACAGGCATCGAGCTTTGAGCTTCTGCCCGGAAAGAAAACCGGGACCTTAAGGCCCGCCCTGATGGCAAACGGAAGGCTCCTGAAGAAGGGGCTGGCTTCAAGCGCAGAGGAGTTTTGAGACGATGGAGAGATTTTTCGGATTTGACCTGGGTGATGCCGAAAGCGCGGTATCCGTACTCAGGAAAAAAGACACCGGCACACCGGAGATTATACCCGTAAAGGATGCAAAAAGCTTTATCACCGCTTACGCCATGCTGCTCAGCGGAGAGCTTCTGATCGGGGAAAGCGCCTGCTACAATACCAGTGCTACCAAGCGTGCGCTCAGATTCAAGAGCCGTTTTCTGACCGATCCGCAGAGTGAAAAGGACATAAAATGCTTCGCGGCCGGCGTTCTGGGGGAACTGTATACAAACGGAAATCTTGTCAGAGATGAAGACTGCAGCTTTTATATAGGCTGTCCTGCGGGCTGGGACAAGGCCGCCAGGGAGAGATACCGGCGGATATTTGAGGAAACAGGCTATCCCCCGGTCAAGATTATATCCGAGTCGAGAGCAGCGCTTGTCAGTGCATGTCAGTCCAAGCATCTCCAGGTGGGATACGACATTACGTCAAAGCCTGTTCTGGTGGTGGACATAGGTTCCTCGACAACGGACTTTGCCTATATCATGGGCGGGCATGAAGTGGAACTCCAGACCTCGGGCGAAGTCGCTCTCGGAGGAGGGCTCATGGATGAAATTCTGCTTGAAAGAGCCGTACGGGACAGCAAAGACGAGAAACATATCCGGCGGATATTTGAGGAGAGCTCTGCGTGGAAAAATTACTGTGAGTTCGCAGCGAGAAAACTTAAGGAGAAGTACTTCTCCGATGAGGACTACTGGAAGACGAACGACTGCAGCAAAACTGTCCAGATCTTCTACGATGAGCCCGTAGCCCTGACGCTCAGGGCAGATGCAGAGATCGCGGATCAGATGCTTCTGCGGGGTACGAGACAGCTCGGGGGCAAATCCTTCCGGGATGTTTTCTGCAAGAGCCTGAGAGAAGTCAGATCCAAGATCCAGGGCAACCTGCCCGAGCTGCTGTTTCTGACAGGTGGTGTATCGAGGCTCCATGATGTCAAGGACTGGTGTGCCGATATTTTCCCGGAAGCCGTTGTCATCTCAGGAAGCGAACCTGAATTCTCGGTATCAAGAGGGCTCGCCTGGGCAGGGAGAATAGACTCGGAGCTCAGGGAATTCAGAAAGGAAGTCGGAATCCTCACAGAGTCTTCCGTGGTGGAAAAAATAGTTGAGAATCATATTGAAGACCTCTATCACAAGCTTGTAGACACGCTGGTCGAGCCGCTGCTGAGAGAGGTGGCGCTGCCTGTATTCAACCGGTGGAGAAACGGGGATATTGAGAAACTTGCCGATATAGATGACGTTCTGCAGGCAGAAATCGAGCGCTGGTTTCACACGGAAAGAGCCCAGAAGCTCCTCATGAAGCCGACAACCGAATGGCTCAAGCCGGTTGCCTATGAAATTGAGGAGCACACCATGCCGATCTGCGTGAATCACAATATCCCGTACAAGGCGATGAGCCTGACTTCCTATCTTTCGATTTCGGATATCAATATCAAGATCGATGCGAAAAACTTCCTCGGTATGGAGGAGTTCACATGGTTTGTCAATACTGTGATATCCGTAATCGTGGGGTTTATATGCGGCGGGAGCGGTATTGCCGTCATCTCAAGCGGCATTACGGGCTGGCTTGCAGGTGCCGTGGTATCTCTGCTGATTCTGCTTCTCGGCAAAAACACGATGCAGGATGCTTTCATGAAAATGAACATCCCGAAGCCTGCGAGGAAGCTGATTCCCGCTTCTCAGTTTGAGTCCAGGATCGAAAAAATATCCTTCAAGGTTAAGGACAGCTTTTTCGAGAATCTGGAAAATGAGAAGAATGACGAGATCACGACGAGAATGGTCTCACAGATTTCCGAGCAGATCGAGCAGTTCCTGACAAAGATGGCGGAAATCGTCGAGGTCCCGCTGGGATAAAAGTTTTTTAAATACATATCGGCAAAGAACCCCTCAGAGACGATTGTTTTCTCTGAGGGGTTCAGGCTGTATTCAAGCTTTTTCAGCCGCTACCGGGTGTTGCCCTGACGAAGGCGGTTTTTTACTTCTTTTCCCCGAAGCCGGGAGCAAAAATAGTCTTATCCACGGCAAAAATGATCACCATGGCTACCCCGCCTGTTACCACCGTTGTCACGATACTGCTGACAGTGTTGCGTACTGCTTCATTGGAGATGAGAGCAACTGTTACAGGATTCCAGATGCAGGTGAAGAGATTCATCACCAGAAAGACGACGATTGTTGCCGCAAAATGGCACAGTGCCTGCTTCAGAACCGGGCCCTTGCTTCTGAACGTCACATTCCTCTGAAGCGGGAAGTTGATGCATTCACCGAAAAAGATGGCCGTCAGATTCGCCAGAGTGAATGCAAGACCGCTGTTGACCAGATAGGCGCCGTCTGTTCCTTTTTCAAGCGCATTCCCAATAATGGACAGTTTAAAATCCACGCCGAACATGTTGACCGGAATCCCCGGAAACAGCCACTCGGCATCACCCACAACGTTATGAAACAGTGACGGCAAAAACATCAGCAGCAGCATCTTTATGAACGTCACCACATAGCTGAAGACCAGGAACAGTCCGCCTTCCCGTATCCACTTGGCTGCCTTGGGATGCTGTTCCATCCAGTTTTTAAACCCCTGCATGATTGTATCCTCCAAAAATAATTGTTTTATTATTTTACACACACGAAACGTCCCGAGATGAAAATTAATATGAAAGGCTGCACTTCAGGAGAGAGGAGTAAACCTGAAGTGCAGCTTTGCTGAAGGAAATACATGGATCATTAATCAGATCTGCTTTTTTACTTTTATAACTATATCATATATATCATATATATCATATCAAAGAGTTTTTCAATTGGCATTGCGTGAAATGTAGTAATTCTGTCGTGAAATGCAAAATCGCCTTCTTCATAAGATGTCAATTCATATTTCTCAGATGGCGATCTGGTTGTGGGAATTATTGATTTATTGTTTCTTTCTCCGGTTCAGGAGCATATTCAGATGCTATTCGCGGGATTGTGAAGCCACTTCCGGTGCTGGCAAGCATACACACCGCTGCATAATGCAAAGTGGCAGAAACAAGATGGATCAGGAAACGGCCGCCCTGTACCATATTCAGAATCATCAGAATCCCCGCCGCAAACAGCAGAAACGAACCACGTGAAATCCTTGCAGAGTGAGTAAAGCCTGTCACCACAAGAGCTGTTCCTGCGAGCAAGTAGAAGATCTCAAGAACCCACAGATTGCCGGCATTGGTCTTTGTAATGCGCATGATGAAGACTACCGCTGCAGACAGGACACCCCACAGCACGATTCGGAAGGCCCCTGGTCTGTCCTCCCACGCAAAGTTTATGCACAGCAGGAGATACGCAGCGATATACAGCACAGCACCTGCAGCAATGCTGGCCGTCATCAGTAAATCCGCACATGTCAGCAGGAATACCGCCGGGATTAGCAGCAAATGGAAGCGATTCTTTCTTCTCCGATAGCTATGGTATGATATGACCAAAATCAGGAAGCCGATGATAAGCTTGAAAATATTGACCGCCGAAGCGGAAGGAGTATAAAGGGCTGTATAAAATTCCTTGACCAGGAAGACCTGCTGGATCAAAAAGAAGCAGATGATCGGAAGCGGACGGAAGTGCAAATTCTGCGGAAGTGTGCCGCAGCGGCGCTTGTAGTGATGACGGATCCACATTGACAGCAGCGTAATGATAAAAATACCGGCAGAAATCAGCAGGATTACGATTATCAGCAAACTAAGGACAAGATCTCTCCAGGTAATGCTTTCCTGAATACTGTAGACATGCTGCAGCAGCGTATTGCTGGCAAGCGTCTTTTCTCCCTCATACTGCATGGAAGTCATAAAGGACCCTTCCGGGGCTATCACTCCTCCCGAAGCCAGATAACCGATATCCATCACCTCGCCGGTTTTCATGCCACTGGTATACATCATCGTTTCTTCCGGCGCCTGTCTTCCTATCTGGAAACCAGCCTCAAAAACTTTTACCGTCTGATCAGTATTGGAGCAGACGGAAACCTTGTAATCACAATCACGGGGTATCAGGACAGAGATTTTTTCATTTCGGACTCCCAGATAATGATAAGAACTGACATTCCTTACGCCCGACTGCAGAGTTTCGAGAGCTTCACCGTCACGAGAAATCGTAACGTCCGTATCACCGTCGACATAAAGTTGCGTATACCCGGAAGCTTCACTGTATATAGCATCCGGGTCATCTGCGGAGAAAACCCAGGAAATGTATAATTCCGGAGTATGAGTCTGAAGGAAATTGGAACCGACAGATGCATTCTGATTAAAGCGTCGGAAGGAATTCTCCGAACCGGCATAATCAAGTAAAAGGTATGCAATCTGATTCATCAGCATATTTGCATCCGGGCGGTTTTCATCAGTGTCCAGGATCGGATTATCTGCAAATTTCAGCAGGCGGGCCATAATGCTGACAAAATCATGTTTATCCCAGAGGGAGATCAGTTCGTCCTGCATATTCTCATGATAGGTCTCTACATCCGGGCAGATGCTCAACAGGCAGTCCATCAGGACTCTCAGTTGGCTGTTCATATCCGGGTTTGCCCAAAAGGGAATACCGGTGATCTCCGTGTAGACTTTATCTGCTTTCTCCCGTTTTTCCCAGAAATTGGAATCAGTTTCCATCGTTGGCGTGAAACAGGTAATGCCATAGCGGGAGTATCCCCAGTCCGCAAACGGAATGTTCGGCACAGGGTCCATCTTCCCGCAGATATTAAAGATATTTTCGTATATTTTCGGTTCTCTGTCACGGACTGTCATCGGCGTTGCGAAAGTATAGGCAAATACGGTTTCCTGAGAGAAAGTATTCGAGTCGGACAGGAGGGATGCTGTGATATTAGATACCGCAGCCGCCCTGGAAAATCCGGAAAGCCATATCTTCATCTTCCCGCTCAGATGATTCTCCGAAATATAACCAAATACGCGGTCATAGACAAGATGCGAGGCGCTATTGAATCCTTCCGGATTCTTTCCGGTTCCTACGGAAAGATTGGATTCCCACTCATCCATATATCCTTGTCCGCAGATTCCCACGGCGATCAGTTCAAATGCCTCGTCCCCTTCTCCGATTGTCCGGTGCCCGATCACAGTGGAAACCGTGTACATACTAGGATCCTTATTGTAATCATCACTGCGCAGATCTGTAAACCCTGCCTGATTCAGGAAAGAACGAAGGTTATAATCCGTCGGCTCGTTCTCTTTGATGAGCCGCCTGTTCGGGCGGAATGCAGAAGTTGCAAGTCCGAGAGAGAGCTTCGCAAGATCGTGATTGTAAATCCGTGCATCATTCCTGAACCAGGAAGGATTGAAACTCACCTGCAGAGAGTGAATTTTCCGGGTGGTCGGTACATAAAAAGTGTCGGTCAGAATGATGGTGTCTTCCTGTTCCTCTGCTGCGTATACAGGAGGAAACAGATTCAGGAGCATGCTCAAAATAAAGCACCAGAGTATGATTCTTTTCATTTTCATCCCTTTTCCTATACCCGGAGCTATTCAGCGGGTATGCCTACCATATTCTTTCTATTTATTATCAGTCAAAACTGAAGTGATCGGCGAAGCCGCACAGCCGTCTCAATCAGGACATGGTATGTTATGATTACCAGTCCGAATCCCAGTCAGTACTGCTGCTGTCCCACGAATCATAGTCTGAAGAGCTTGAGGAATGGCTTTCAGTGATAGATTCATATGTGCTGGAATTTTTAAAATCACTGACACCCCAGTCTGAATCCCACTCTTCCCCAAGCGAATACTCCTCATAGTCGGCAACAGGAAAATCATCCGTTTCGTACCAGTAACCGGCGTCGTTGATGTCAAATGTGTAATACCAGTCGTTGCCGTAATGATAATACACCGTTCCGTCTCCGGTGCTGTAGTAGCCGTCAGTCCGATGCTGATATAAGGACACAACGGCTGTTATTCCGGAAATAAGCAGGCTGAACGCCAGTACGATCAGCGGGAAATAACGGCTTATACGCTTTTTGGCGCGCTGCTGGGTTGCATTTTTCGATTCTCCGGGAAATTTGCCGTCAGGATAGATGCCGCGGTTGTGGCATTCCTCCAGCAGCTTTGCAAAGATTTCGCTTACCGCAAACTTTTCATCCGGCCCCTGATAGCGGATGGCGCGCTGCCCGTCAGCTTTGTTTTTATATACAACGACGTTTTTTCCGTCCCGGTAGATTCCGAATGCCTTGGGATTTCTGTAGTCTTCCCCTATGAAGAAGCGCATCTTCAGAAGCGGCATCCCGCGTTCAGCACAGTATTCTTTCAGCTCCTCAATAGTCTGGGGCATGAAGATCCGCCTTTCGGTTTCCGCAACATAGCCTTCGTTCGGAGCACCGCAGTTCGGGCAGTTTTTATCTGAAGATGAAACAGTTGAGCCACAATATTTGCACTGACTGGTTGATGACATGGCATACTCCTTTTGGTAAATGTTTAACTCTCACGAGTTCCGGATTGACGAGATGAAGTATAGCACATTTTTCTGTTTCCTGAAAGACACTTTCTAAGCAGAATTATTCTCTGAAGAACAGGGTACTTAAACCACAGATTTCATTAAACAGGAAAACATGGGAAAACCCCGCTGCTTCTGCAGCGGGGTTTTCATCTTTTCGTTATGCGATTCTGAATTACAGTACGCGGATTTCCCAGCCGGCCTTGATCACGTTGATGTCCTTGATCAGGGTGGGGTTCAGAGCCTGGATGGCGTAGCAGGAAGTGTGGAATCTTGCTGCAATCTCAGACAGCGTGTCACCGAACACGATGCGGTAGAAGGTCATGCCGTTCTGGGTCCAGGACGGGCCTGCTGCTGTGCCGCCGGATACTTCGTTCAGTTCTTTCTCGTTGATGATTTCGCTCATGGTTTTAATCTCCTTTTAAAATTATTTTCTTTTATTTCGTAAACCGGATTGTTCATCTCCTGTTTACGTGTACAGTATATCACACGTTCT
>JAEEGI010018628.1_pt1 | contig 14092 bp, 12 predicted proteins | sample 8958751 | NCBI WGS metagenome assembly JAEEGI01 (sample SAMN16246545, study PRJNA631951) | gut metagenome | biome: gut microbiome; feature: rumen; material: KS-attached | host: Bos | place: Iran: Karaj | collected 2018-10
TTAATGAGCTGACGTCTTTCAATGCTCATGGTCTCGGGCATTGTGATGATGATACGGTAACCTCTTGCGGCTGCTATGGAAGCAAGGCCGATACCTGTATTGCCGCTGGTGGGTTCGATGATCACAGAACCGGGCTTTAATTTGCCGCTCTTCTCTGCGTCATCGATCATTTCCTTTGCGATCCTGTCCTTTACGGAACCTGCGGGGTTAAAATACTCAAGTTTTGCCAGTATCTTTGTTTCAAGCTTCTCCTCTTTTTCAATGTGTGAAAGCTCCAGAAGCGGTGTTCCGCCTACGAGCTGGTCGGCTGATGTAAAAATTCTTGCCATATTGATATCCTTTCTTCCTGTGTGCTTTACAGGCTCAATTATTCTACGATTTTCTTTTACACAGTCTTGTAAAGATTAAAAGCCTTTATATGCGCCATTATTTGATGGCTGCAAAGCCTTTCTCAAGATCTGCGATAATGTCATCCACATGCTCTGTTCCGATGGAAAGACGGATGGTGCTCCTGTTGATGCCCTGGTCCAGAAGTTCCTCATCGCTGAGCTGAGAATGAGTGGTTGATGCGGGGTGGATCACAAGGCTCTTAACATCAGCAACGTTTGCAAGGAGTGAGAAGAGTTCAAGATTGTCGATGAACTTCCATGCCTCTTCCTGACCGCCCTTGATGTCAAATGTGAAAATGCTTGCGCCACCGTTGGGGAAGTACTTTTTGTAAAGAGCATTCTGAGGATGATCCGGCAGTGAAGGATGGTTCACCTTTGCTACCTGAGGATGATTTGCAAGGAACTCAACTACCTTCTTTGTGTTTTCCGCATGACGGTCAAGTCTTAAGGAAAGTGTCTCAACGCCCTGAAGAAGCAGGAATGCGTTGAAAGGTGAGATGGTTGCGCCCGTATCTCTCAAAAGAATTGCTCTGATGTAGGTTACAAATGCAGCAGGTCCTACGGCATCGGCAAAGGAGATTCCGTGATAACTGGGGTTGGGATCAGCGATGTTGTGGAAGGTTCCGCTCTTTTTCCAGTCAAATTTTCCTGAATCAACAATGATGCCGCCAAGGGTAGTGCCATGTCCGCCGATGAACTTTGTTGCGGAATGAACCACAATGTCAGCTCCGTGCTCAATGGGTCTTAAAAGGTAAGGTGTTCCGAAGGTATTGTCAACAACAAGCGGGATATTGTGCCTGTGAGCGATCTCTGCAAGAGCATCAAGATCCGGAATGTCGCTGTTGGGATTTCCCAGGGTCTCTGCATATATTGCCTTGGTGTTCTTCTGAACTGCCGCCTCGACTTCTTTGAGATTATGAATGTCAACAAATGTCGTTTCAATTCCGTAATTGGGAAGGGTGTGAGCCAGAAGATTGTAGCTTCCTCCGTAGATGGTCTTCTGTGCTACGATGTGCTCTCCCTTTGTTGCAAGAGCCTCAATGGTGTATGTAATAGCTGCTGCGCCGGATGCAAGTGCAAGTGCCGCAACACCGCCTTCAAGAGCCGCTATCCTCTTTTCCAGAACATCCTGAGTTGAATTGGTGAGTCTGCCGTAAATGTTTCCTGCATCAGCAAGTCCGAATCTGTCTGCTGCATGCTTTGCATTGTGGAAAACGTAGGAAGTTGTCTGGTAAATGGGAACCGCTCTGGAATCTGTTGCGGGATCTGCCTGTTCCTGACCTACATGTAACTGTAATGTTTCAAATTTATAATTGCTCATATTCTTATCTCCTTCGATGTGATCAGCCGTATTTTACGGCTTCATATTGAAATTCTTTGGTTGTCTGTACTGCGCATCGATGGATCACCCCGAACAGATGCGCTGTTAACATCGTGATGTCGCCCTGTTAAGTCGCATGACTCCGTATCTGAAGTTTTCTCTCAACAGCTTTCCGAATATGAAAGACATAAGCTTCTCCTTTTCCCTACCGTGTCGGTAGGTTTTTAGTATGGTGGCATATTACCATGTTATTCCTATCATGTCAATAGGTTTTTTTAAAAATTTTAAGAATTTTGAAAGGGAAAATAGATTGCAATTGAAGAAGGAATCTGATATACAGAAAAATATATGACAAGAGACGCAACAGATCAAACACCTGACCCGTCAAAAGGAGGAAAAAACATGACCTATGCTGTAAGATACTACACAAAAACCGGCAACACAAAGAAGCTTGCCGATGCTATCGCAAAAGAGCTCGGAGTGGAGGCACTTCCCATCACCGAGCCCGTAAATGATGCCGTAGACATCCTGTTCCTGGGCAATTCCTACTATGCTTTTAACATTGATCCCGAAGTAAGGGATTTTGTCGGATCTCTCAAGAAAGATAAGGTCGGAAAGATCGTTAATTTCGGTTCTGCCGCAATGCTCAATTCCACCTACAAGAAGGTCAAGGAAGAAGCAGACAAGGTGGGCGTCCCCATGGATGAAAAGGAATTCCATTGCAAAGGCGAATTCAAGATGTTCCATAAGGGAAGACCCAACGCAGATGACGTTGCTGCAGCTGCACAGTTTGCAAAACAGTTTAAATAAAAGATCAGCCTCACCCGTAATCCTTCGGATGAGGCATTTTTAATCTTTCATCAGATGTTGTCACCATAATTTCCGCTCTGTTCCAGCAGGTCCTTAAGAGTGATGCTCCCAAGGTAGTTGTTTATGATGTTGTTCAGACCTTCCCAGATGGGCAGTGTCTGACAGGACTTGGCACGCACGCAGTTATTGATCTCGCCCTCGAGACAGGATACCGGCGCGAGGCCGCCTTCCGTAAGGCGAAGGATCTCCAGCACCGTATACTCGGAAGGATCGCGGAACAGCTTGTAACCGCCGTTTTTCCCGCGCTTTCCGTCCAGAAGCCCTTCCTTGGACAGAAGCACTATGATGCTTTCAAGATACTTCATGGAAATGCCCTGGTGCTCCGCTATGCCTGCCAGAGGAACGTAATCCCCGGACGTATCGGAAGCGATCTCCAGCATGACCCTGAGTGCGTATCTGCCTTTTGTTGAAATAAGCATATAAAACCTCCTGAATGCTTACGTTTTTAACATGTAACGCGGACAGTCAAAGCCCGCAATTCTGCTTTTCATGAACACAGAAACACTGTGTGAAATGTTAATGTATTCAATTTCCTGTAAGACAGGTAGGATTATTCTCTCACTTTTTTTGTCAATTGTAAAGTACAAACTCAAAACATCACCGTAAACTTCGTTCCCTTTCCCACTTCGCTCTCCGTTTCGATCCTTCCGCCGTGGGAACCAATGATCTGTTTTGCCATGGCAAGTCCTATGCCCACGCTGTTGGGGGATGAATTCCCCGCCTTGTAGAAACGCTCAAAAATGTGGGGAAGGTGCTCCTTTTCGATCCCTTTACCGTTATCCTCAATGATGAGGGTGGTACAGAGGTTGTTTGCGGAAGCGGTAACATTTACATGTCCACCCGCTGCCGTATGCTCGATACAATTTTTTATGATATTGGACAATGCCTCCCGAATCCAGTGGCTGTCCGCTTTTATCACGATCTCCTCCGAAACCCTGACATTTAGTTCCACTTCTGCCATTTCCGCCATCACCCCCAGCCCCTCGGAGATCTCTTCCAGGATCTCCTTAAGTCTCACGGGAGACATCTTCATTTCCAGCACTCCCGCTTCCAGCTGGGAAAGGGTGAGGAGATTTCGTATGAGCCAGGTCATCTTGTTGATCTGTGAATCGATCTTTGCTGCATATTCCATCCGTTCTTCCCTTGTCACATTCTCCCCCATCAAGAGTTCCGTCATAAGAGATATGGCCGTGAGGGGCGTCTTGAACTGGTGAGAAATGTCCGACATCATGTCGCTCATGTACTTCTTTTGTTTATGTTCAAGAGAATACTGCTCCCGAAGGATGGTCACCACCTTGTAGATCTCGCTTTGAAGGATGCCTATGCTCCCTTCCGTGAGTTCCTTCATCTCGGGCAAAGCAGCACAGTCCTGCACCTTGGTGATGTAGTCCGTGAGTTCTCGTACATCTTTTTCCGTCTTTCTTTTTTCAAACAGGTCCGCGCACCAGAACCCCGCAAGGCACAGTCCCAGCGTTACCGCCATCACCGCCGGATCTCGGGCGATCAGGCATATGATAAGCCCGCAGCCTGTAATTATGAGTTTTATCTTCATCGTTTCTTCCTCAGACCGCTTTTCAGTCCATCCTATATCCTATGCCCCTGACCGTTGCGATGACAGGTTCGTCACCTTCTGCCTCCAGCTTTTTCCTGAGCCTTCTCACATACACCGTAAGGGTGTTGTCATTCACAAAATCTCCTGCGCTGTCCCACATATCGTTCAGGATGTTCTGCCTTGTAAGAAGGTGGCCTCTGTTCTTCACAAAGATCAGCAGCAATTTGTATTCCACAGCCGAAAGAAAGATCTCTTCCCCGTCTCTTTTCACCTTTCCGCTCCTAATGTCAAGTTCACAGCGTCCGAAAACTTCCGTGTCCCGTTCCTGCTGAGTGTTACTCTCCGTTGCCGTTCCCGCGTTGTCGTTACTGCCGCTCCTTCTCACCACCGCCTTTATCCTGGCTATGAGTTCCCTGATGCGAAAGGGTTTTGATATGTAATCATCCGCCCCCTGTTCCAGAGCAAGAACGGTGTGGATCTCGTCATCACAGGCCGTAAGGAAGATTATGGGTACCCCGGACTTTTCCCTTATAGCCCTGCAAACGGTGTACCCGTCCCCATCCGGCAGATTAACGTCAAGAAGGCACACCGCAAAGTGTACCTCCTCTTTGATGGCCTCCAGGACTTCTTTCACCGTCCCGAAGGCCTCTACTTCATATTGTTCCTGGGAAAGGGCGATCTTAAGCCCCTCCACGATTATCGGATCGTCTTCGACTATTAATACTCTCATATCTCCTCTGCTCAGGCAGTCTCAGATCTTACCTCCTCTATCACCATTTTCCCCCGATCTCTGCCATAGCAAAGAACCGTGAACCCCAGGAGCCCGACTATGCTTAAGACAACGGTGATGATGACCACAGAAGCGGGAATAGTGAAACTGATCCTGCCGAATCTGCCATTCAGTATCTTATGTAAGCATACCACAAATGCCGTTGTAATAAAACACGAATACAGAAATGATTTTACGAGCAGCCATATGTTTTCTGTGAGGAGCATCCTTGACCGCTGCGCAGCGGTCATGCCCATGGAGTCCAGAACCGCCAGTTCACGCTGTCTTGCAAGCCTTCTGCCCATTACGGAATTGTAAAGGTTAAGAAGACATATGACTCCCATGAGAAGAGTGAAGCACACAGACACTATGTGCATCATGGGAACCAGCGCCCGTTTAAGATCTCCCACCCCTGTAAGCAGTGAAGCGGGATACAGGCAGCTGTCTCCGTATTCATTTTTGATCTGAGAAAGACTTCTCACGATCTCCGTAGCGCCGGGCTCCGTACTGAAGAACAGCATACGTGAGCCTATGCCCATGTCAACGGCGCCATCGCACTGAGCCTTGATGTACTTCAGGGTGTCTTCTCTCATGATGATCCAGACATATTCGCCCCTTAAGGTAAAAATGTCCTCAATATCATCTTTCTTCACATAGCCCGCAAAAGTCACGGGCACTTTGAATTCTATGTAGGTTTCCGTTTCTTTATCTGTGCCTGTACTGCAGAGTTCCAGCTTATCCCCCTTCTTCACCTTAAGGGGTTCCTTCACAACGTATGACGCAAAATCAGGTACGATACCGCTGCCAAAGGAGCGACTGTACTGATCCGTATTAATGTAGACCGAGTCATATGCCAGCACCGCATGTTCATCTGTGATCTTTACTCCTGCTTTATCCGCAACTCTTTTGAATTCTTCCTCCGTCAGAGTGATGATGGCAGCAGAAGGATAGGCCAAGACTTCCTCCGGCTCCAGTATCATGTTCTTCACCCATTCCGGATAGCCGTCGGGATAAAACTTTCCAATGACCGTCTCAAGGGTTTTACGATATTCTTCGGAATGTTCCTCCATGGGGATCTTGTATTCGTACAGGTCATATTCCAACTGTATGGACTTCAGGACTTCATCGGAGTTTTCCACCTCCTCCTTTACTTTATCATATGTTTCCTCATCATATGACTCGAAAACGTAATCCATTTCCTTAAATCTCGATCCCAGAGACAGGGACTCACTTTCAACTTTGGAAGTGAGGATGTCCGAGAAACTGCTTACCGCAAAGGCAGTGATCAGGGTAAGGGTGATGAAGGCTGATATGCTTCTGATGATACCTCTTGTGGCATGTCCGTTTCTTCTTACGGAGGCAACAGCCAAAAGAGTTTCGGCTTTACCACCTGCCATCAGCCTGAAATTTGTCCTGCATCCCTTTGCTCCGTTCTTCGCTGTGTCGTCATTTCCTCTGATGCTTTCAACAGGTCCCACCTTACTGATCTTTAATGCGGGAAGCCATGCGGAAAGCCAGACAGAAGCTGCGGAAGCAACGATCACATAAAGGATGTTCAAAGGATTAACGATGATCCTGTATCCGATCTCATAGCTCTTTTCCGCAATAACGTTGGCAACAAGCATGTTCAGGATCTCGGAAAAATGAGGATAGAGCAGCATCATTGCGATCTTTACACCCAATATTCCAATGCCTATGCCGAGAGGCAGTGCAAAGATCAAAAGGGTGAAAACTTCATAATAAACGCTCCATCTCTTCTGCTTACGGGTAGCTCCCACTGAGGACAGCATGCCCAGATATCTGCTGCGTTCCTTGTAGGATATGCTGAAAACGTTGTATATAAGGATCAATGAAGCAGCTGTGATGAGAACGATGAGAAAAGCCTGGATGAAGATCATCAGGAAATTGATGCTTCCGTCCCTGCCCTTGGCAGCAAAAGCCAAAAGCATCTCATTGCTCTTCACGCGGTCGTTGTCCAAAGGTATCCTGCGGCCGTCGGATGTGAGAAAGATCCTTCCCTGCTTAAGAGCTTCTTCCCTCTCTTCCTCTGTCCTAAAGTCATCGATTATCTGTAAAACAGCCTCGTAGGGATCTTCCCTTGAGTTTAAGTTTTCCATGACAACCAGGTTCACGATGTCATTTTCGCCCACCGTATTTTCTCCGCAGGTGAGGGCAATATAGCCTCCCTGACCCTTGGTCTCATAGAAAGGGGATTCCATGATGCCCACAACCGTCATGGTCTTCTTAAGCCCTGTAGGCTTGTGCAGGATCTCAAACTCATCGTTGTTTTCATAGTAAGGGAAATGGTCCGGAAGAAGCGCCGTCTCTCCGTGATCGATCTTGAATCCGTCGGAGAAAAGGATGAAGCCGGGTGCTTTTCCTTCCGCAATATTCTCACGATCCTTTTCACTTTCAAAGGCATGCATATACCTGTCAAATGTCTCCACCGTAACAGTGTCGCTCACTTTGATATCTGCCCCGTCCTTGATGGCTCTCCTGCTTATGATGATTTCATTGTCATTCTCGGGGTAACGTCCCTCGATGACGGATATGTTCATGAGATCAAAAAGATTCTCGGAATAGGCCTTGATCTCAAGGAAAGGCGTTGCAGGGTTCGCTGACCGGTCAAACTCCGTGTAGCCCAGGCCCCTTGAGACCTCTATGCTCTTTACGGATCTCAGAGCCGCTATACGATCTGTCACTCCCTTGTTCACATCGTACACCTGCATATGCCATTTGCCTTTTTCGGCAGCCACTGCACTTTTCATGAACTCCATCACCGTGTCCTTACCGATGAACACCGCAGTCATAAGCACCACCATTACGAATATGCCAAGAAATGTGACAAGAGTGCGCTTCCTGTTCATTTTCATATGTGCTTTTGTAACTTTAAAAACTATATTATTGTTTCCCATTTTCATTCTCCCGCTCTTAAGGTCACACAAGATTTCTGACCTTTTCGTTTCTCACGATCCTGCCGTCTTCTATGCTGATAACTCTGTCCGCCTGCATGGCGATCCTTTCGTCATGGGTGATGAGGATCAGAGTCTGGTTCATGGTCCTGTTGGATTCTTTCAAAAGTTCCAGGATCTCTTCACCGGTCTTTCGATCCAGATTTCCCGTGGGTTCATCCGCAAGAAGGATGGCGGGATGGCTGTAAAGTGCTCTTCCTATGGACACTCTCTGCTGCTGACCGCCGGAAAGCTGATTGGGAAGGTTCATACGTCTGTCGCTGAGTCCCAGATGCTCTACCACGCTGTCCAGCCTCTCCCTGTCCAGAGGTCTTCCGTCCAGCAAGTGGGGAAGAGCGATGTTCTCGTCAATGTTCAACACCGGCATCAGATTGTAAAACTGGTAAACCAGACCGATCTGCCTTCTTCTGAAGATGGCCAGCTTGTCCTCGCTAAGGCTGTGTATGTCCGTTCCGTCTATGAACACCTTGCCGGATGTGGGTCTGTCAACCCCGCCCAAAATGTGCAGAAGTGTGGATTTTCCGCTGCCGGAAGGTCCTATGATGGACACGAACTCACCCTTTTCCACCGAAAAGCTGACATTGTCCAATGCCCTCACTTCCGTCTCCTTCGCCCCGTATATTTTTGATATGTTCTCACATCTTAAAATTTCCATGACTCTCTCCTTTTCTGTCGTTTCGCTTTCGACATTGTTAACTTTACCACTTCTTCATGACAAGGGAATGACAGGCAAGTGACAGTTTAGTCACTTTAGGTGGTGTTTGCTGTATACAATGGAGTCTCTCCCCTGCTATGCAGCGGTCCATTGTCATAAAAAAAGTGCAGTGACAGTTTGTCACTGCACGGGGGATTATGGGATTTCTTTATCAATTGATCTTAGTTGTGCTTCCATAAAGCGTATCTTTCTGCTGTCTTTTCGCAAAAGGAACTCATCCCCATACAATCTGACAAAGTTTTTAATCATTTGGTCGGATGTAACCCCTTTAGCCTTAAGTGTTTCAGCCAAGACCTCCATATCCTGAACATCTTTCGGACGAAAAGAAACAAGTTTCATACAATATATGTCTATATCATCTACTACGTACACTTCCAAAACATCGTAAAATGTTCTGTAGAGATTCGCATTTTCAAACAACGCGTAAGAAAAAGATTCCGAATGCATAACATCTGAATTGATCCAGTCTTCAGGAAGATCATATTTCTCAGCAACCTTTTTGCAACATGAATACAGATTATTTTGCTCGCGAAAACAAATATCAATATCGACAGTAGATCTTCCGTCGTGATATTTCAGTGCCATTGCAGCTCCGCCAACTACCAGTATCTTATGTTTACCTATACCTGCTTCGTCAATATTCTTTGCTAAACAGTCAAAGTATTCATCAATATTTTCCCTGTAAAGATATTCCTCATTGACTAAATGTGCCACTTACCGCCTCCTGTACATCGGTTATCAAAAGACCTCTGTTTAAAAAAGCCGGGATCGCTCGCTCCAGTTCCTCCTCAAGGACTTCCTTTTTGTCATACTTAAAGTACATAAGATAGGTATACGGATCCAGAACAAGATCATTGGTTTTTCTTCTGTAACCTCTGTCTATACCGTTTATATGATCCAAATACCCGGCAAGATATCGTTTGTTAAGTCCTCTGAATTTTGATTCATCATACTTTTCCAAAAAAGCATCCCGCTGCATATTCTTATGATCGTGAGCAACAGTTGACATAAACAACGTGTATTGCTCATAGTCTACATTTCTGACCGGTCGATATTTTTTGTGTTTTCCTATAAGCTGAGCATAGAGGGATAATCGTTTTTCCAGTTCCTTTGCCTGCTTTTCCAGTTCTTTTCTTGTCTCAATAGCCGCACATGTTTTTTCTATCTCATCTCTCTTAAGATATAGACTTCTAATATGCCCGCCTTCTCTGAACTGAAGATAGCAATATTCCTTTCCGTGCATCACTCTATATCGTAAACAGCCTTTGGGATAAGTATTTATTTTATTTTTAATCTCATTAAGCCGCTTATTAAGGCTTTCATATTCACTATCATTTCTGCCCATACATTCTCCAAATATTTTTCAGTTTTGTAGGGTACATTATACCACACTTTTTTGTGATTATCAACAAAGGTATTTACTGCTGCCGATATTAAATCACTCCGGAAAATCCATCCATAAGCGTGGCAAGAATTATCATCTTAAAGTCTCACCTGTGGCTTTCGGTCCGTTGGTGCGGGTGTGATCCTGCTCTGCTGCTTCCTCTTCCGACATGAAAATATAGGTTTCAAAGTCAGGCTCCGTGATCCCGTCCCCGTCAGCCCATGTCACATCCACATAATAGGTCTCGTCGTTCAATGTGACAAGATTCCACATGTGCCCCACGCCGTCAGCCTGTCCTTCCACCATGCCACAGGAAAGGTCTGCCACTTCGCAGAGCAGCTGATAAGCCGAAGCATATCCCTGGCATATGGCACAGCCGTTCACCAGAGCCCCGTAGGCCGTTCCGTTCGTAGGAATGGCATACGTCTTATCATAGTTGCATTTCGTCGCCAGCACCATGGCAAGGTAAGTATATTTTTGTGCATCTGAGTAGTCCTCAGGCATTTTGTCCGTCACACGTTTTAAAACTGCATCAAAAACTTCCATGTCATGTTTCAGCTTTTCCATTTTCGGAGTTCCCGGAGTAACTGCTGCGGAAGTGCCCGTGTTTGGATCAAAATAACCGTTTACGACATCATTTCTGTCAAAGCCCGTGAGCTGGTAGCACATCAGCCTCGGATCCGTGAACACCAGCAGAGTGTTGGCTGTGAGCGTATCTATCACCAGTGACTTTCCCCATTCGCTTTCCTTTATACGAAATGCCCCAAGATCCGCCGACAGTTCCTCGATCTTACGGGCAAGCTTTTCTGATGAGGGATCACAAGAACTGTAAACCTCCCATTCCACTTTAAACGGCCTGCTTTCCGCTGTCAGATAGAAATCCTCGGGAATGAAGGGCTCATAGGCATATACCCCGTCCAGCGCGGCCCATATGCTTTCATCTATTATCGCTGCCGCCTCACGCTGTATGTCATTCGGAAACACTTCTGCTGCTTCAGTCTCCGCTCTCATATCCGAAGGCTTGGCGGGAGTCGGCGTAGGCGTGGGTGTATCCGTTGCCTTGGACTCATTCTTCTCAACAGCCGGAACATCCGTGATCACGGGCCCCGGAGTGTTGGTGATGAAACTGCCACAACCCGCAAGAAACAAGGCTGATGCAGCAAAAATGGTTACTTTTATCTTCATATGAATTCCTCGTACTTCGAAAAATGGACCTCTAACCCCGTCCCGAGTTCCAAAAAGGTCAGTCGTCGATGCGGCGTATGCCTGCCACATCGGAAACGGGGAGTGAGAAGCTGACAGCTCCCGCTTCAGTGCCGAGGCCGCATTTTTCGTTCACTGCCTTCATTATGTCGGCCTTCTTTTTGGAAGGTGCAAGGATGTAGATCAGATCCTTTTCTTCGGCTATCGATACGCCAAAGAATTTCTCGGCGTTGGCACTGCCTGTGCCTTTTGCATGAAGCACGGTTCCACCCGTTGCTCCGGCTTCCCTTGCTGCGTCCATCACAGTGTCCGCATGTCCTTCATTTAATATGATCACGATCAATTCATTCGAAAATTTCATTTTGGGAACCGTCCCTCCTGCATTCTGACCTTTTGTCATAAAATCCAACGTTTTTTGCCCCGCTACGCTTTTCATCGGTATCGAAAGCATGATCCCATTTCCCGGAATGTCTATGTAAAGCTGCTTCTTTGCATTTTTCATCAACTGCTTCACGGAATGTCCCGATGCAACTGCATTTACTATTGTTTTTTCGGTGGCTTCAAGCTCATGAAGATCCAGATGTGATTTTTTGGCGGTTCCTCTCGCAAGAGTCGAAAGGCAGACCGTTATGCCCGCATCTTTATAGAGCTCCACCATTTTATCAGCCCGACTGCGATCCAATATGCTTACAACATAATACAGCTCCATCACTCCACCTCCCAAAGTTCGATGATCTCGTCGTTTCCGACGGAATCAGGCAACGTAACGGTTTTTGCAGCCTTTCTCGTTTTCACCATGGCGATCGCGCCCATGATCTGAACCGTGATAAGAGGCATCATAGCAACCAGAGCCACAAGTCCGAACGCATCGGTCATTACATTTCCGCCCGTTGCCATACAGACGCCCATCGCAAAAGGAAGTGCAAAAGTCGCCGTCAGGGGGCCGGATGCTACACCACCCGCATCAAATGCAATGGCTGTAAACGTCGGTGAGACAAAGATCGCCAAGATCAAAGCGATCAAATAACCGGGTAACACAAAATACAGGATGGGAAGCCCTGTCAGAACCCTCACCAAAGCAAGTCCCATTGCTACGGCAATTGCAACGGAAAGAGAACGTCCCATCACCTTTTCGCTGATCGCACCCGCGGAGATCTCATTGACCTGTTTGTTAAGGATCTGTACAGCCGGCTCGGCATTGATTATGAACCATCCCATGAGCATCGCGAAGGGAACGGCTGTCCAGGCTGCTTTCGAATTTCCGATGGACTCGCCCAGACAGAAACCGAGTGACGAAAACCCGACATTAACTCCGGTCAGGAAAAGGACCAGCCCCGCATAGGTATAAAGGATGCCCACCATGATCCTGGTCATCGCTTTTTTGTTTAATCTGAGAGAGATCACCTGAAAAAGCATGAAGAAACAGAAAATGGGAAGGAGTGCAAGTGCAACCTCCGAAATGTACTCGGGAAACGCTTTCAGGTAACCCAGCCCAAGAGAAACCGAAATGTCAAAATTCCTGACTTCAAGAAGACCAAGCGGTTCGGAGGCACCGTCCTTATAGAAAAAACCGAGGATGAATACCGCAAGTATCGGACCTATGGAGCACAAAGAGACAAGTCCGAAAGAATCCGCCTTTGCTCTTTTATCACTTCTTATAGAGGCAACACCCACACCCAATGCCATTATGAAAGGAACCGTCATGGGCCCCGTCGTTACTCCGCCGGCATCAAAGGCAACGGAAAGCATATCCGGCCGGGTAAGAAAAGCAAGGACAAAAACAGCCCCGTAAAAAACAAATAACAAATACTTAAGCGGAATCCCGAAAAAGATACGAAGCATGGCAAGCATCAGGAAAAAGCCTACGCCCACAGAAACGGTGATTATCAAAGCCATCCTGTTAATGTTTGAAGCGTTAGATGCAAGGACCTGAAGATCCGGTTCAGCGACGGTAATAGCGATACCGAGCGCGAGACTCAACCCAAGGATAAAAAAGATGTTTCTCGACTGTGTCATCTTTGCTCCGATGTTTCCGCCGATCTGACTCATTGAAACATCGGATCCGATGTTAAAAAGAGCCATACCTATGATAATCAAAACAGAACCGAGCAGAAAAGAAAGGAGCAATCCGCTGCTCAAAGGAATAAAAAATAAAGTCAGTGCCAGAACGATCCCTGAAATGGGAACTACCGAACGACATGACTCTTTGATCTTTTCAATTGTAACATCCTTATGTTCAAACATGGAAATACCCGTACAAAAATCGAAATGTCAATAATAAATGAAATTGCATAAAAAAACTTCTTAAGGAATAGTGTGTATGAAACTGATATGAATATATGATTAAATATAAAACAATGGGGTAAAAAAGGCAAGATTCGGAGATAAAAAAAACAGACAGTCGAAACTGTCTGCAATGTACTCCCCGAATTGGGCTCGAACCAACAACACCTCGGTTAACAGCCGAGTGCTCTACCATTGAGCTATCGAGGAATAAAGGTAAAAGGTCATGAACTATGTCCACGACCTATTGTGTACCTTCAAAACTGTATACTAATCATCCATTCTTTCAAGAACCACTTTGGTTAAGCCCTCGACCTATTAGTATGAATCAGCTCCGAGTGTTACCACTCTTCCACCTTTCACCTATCAACCTTGTCGTCTTCAAGGGGTCTTACTAGCTTGTGCTATGGGATATCTTATCTTGAGGGGGGCTTCACGCTTAGATGCCTTCAGCGTTTATCCCTTCCAAACTTGGCTACTCGGCTATGCTCTTGGCAGAACAACCGATGCACCAGAGGTTCGTCCATCCCGGTCCTCTCGTACTAAGGACAGCTCCTCTCAAATATCCTACGCCCGCGCCGGATAGGGACCGAACTGTCTCACGACGTTCTGAACCCAGCTCGCGTACCGCTTT
>JAEEGI010018635.1_pt1 | contig 14089 bp, 14 predicted proteins | sample 8958751 | NCBI WGS metagenome assembly JAEEGI01 (sample SAMN16246545, study PRJNA631951) | gut metagenome | biome: gut microbiome; feature: rumen; material: KS-attached | host: Bos | place: Iran: Karaj | collected 2018-10
ATATTGACTTTCTTTTACTGTTTTATTTGAAGTTAAACTCTCCATTGGGATAGAGTTAGCGATTTCTTCTTCTTCTTTTGTAATATATCCGTGTCTTCTCATTAAATATAAAACTGTTTTACGTCTTGCGGTAGCATTTATTGGATTAACATTTGGTCTATAGAAGTTTGGAGATTGGAACATTCCTGCGATTGTTGCGGCTTCTGCTAAATTTAAGTCTGTTACAGTTTTACCAAAGTATGTTTGAGCAGCTTCTTCAACTCCATATATATTTCCACCTAAGAAGTGGTTATTAACATAATATTCAATTATTTGTTCTTTTGTATATTTCTTTTCTAACTTATAAACTGCTAAGTATATATCTTCAAATTTTCTTGTTATACCTTCAACTCCTGAAGTAGCTTTAGCATCTGTAAAACTATTTTTAACTACTTGCATTGATAAGGTACTAGCACCTCCAGCATCATTATTACCTAATACTTGGCCCATTGCAGCTTTTAAGAATCTTGGTGCATCAAACCCATTGTGTTGGAAGAATCTTGAATCTTCTACAGCAATTATTGCATCTACTAGCACTTCAGGTAACTCATCATATGATACTTTTTCTCTTTGTTCAGAACCTAACTTAGTTATTTCTTTATTATCTTTATCATACAAAATACTTATTTCTGCTGTATCTAGTTTACTAACTTTAAATTTAGGATCAGCAATACCTTTAATATAAATAACAAAAGCACAGAATGCGACAACACCTATGATAGATAAAGTTAATAATACTACTAATATTAAACCTACTAGTCTTTTTCTTCTTCTATTATTTTTAATATTATTAAGCATTGCGATAAATAGTAATACAATTGCTAGTACTATTGCAGTTAATACTGCAAAATCAAATCCCAATATAATATATACTAGTATAGTAATTGCAATACTCATTAATATAAATGGTATTAATAATGCACTTCTTCCTTTACTATTATCACTACTTTTATTATTTCTATTAGAACTATTGTAGTATGATACTTTTGCTTTACTTCTAACTCTTCTTTTAACATGTTTTGCCATAATTTACCTCCAATATGTAATCGATCACTTTTAAATAATCAATTACTGGTTTTAAACTATCTTTTATTAAATATCCATTTTCTTCAAAATATTTAATAGGTATAGATTTCCTTTTATTATTATCAATAAAATAACATAATGGATTAGTTTCTAATAGATAAGTTTTATTCAAAGTAGTAAATCTAACTATTATGAAAGAAATTCCCCCATGTTCTTTTATTCTTTTTAAGTGATTTATTTGATGCAAATGAATATTATTTAATGAAAAAGATGTTTTGCTTCTAGTTTCTTTAGCTTCAAAATCTATGTAAAAACCTTTATATATACCATTATAATCTGTAGTAGATGGTGTCGTGAAGAAAGCTTCTTTTATAGTAGTAGCTTGTCTAGATGGATAATCTACTTTAGTAATTTTAATGGGAGTAGGTTTTTTATAAATAATGGCTTTATCAATTTCTCTATAATACTCATTAGAACTATTTAGTTCTTCTTCTAGTGACATACCTCTATTACTATAATTAATATCTTGATTTATATTATTATGTTTTACTCCACTAGGATAATTCATTCAATCACCTATAGTATATTATACTATATATAATTAGTTTTTTCTATATATAATTTGTATTAGAAAAAATTATTTTTAAAGTATTGAGAAATTGACAAAATGATTTAATAATGACATAATAATTTTGTAAGGGATTGGTGATTTTATGTATCAAAATAAGATTAGTTTAAGTCCACAAGATATTCTTGAAAAAGATTTTAAGATTGATACTCGTGGATATCGTTTAAAAGAAGTTGATCAATTCTTGGACATAATTATTGGTGATTATGAGCAGTTTCTTAATATTATTAATGGGCTAGAAAAAGAAAAAGCTGAATTAATACAAGAAAATATGACTTTGAAACAAGAGTTAAGAAATTCTAAAATCAATTTAGAAGCAAATCAACAAGAGTCAAGTGATGTATCTAATGTGGATGTTATTAAGAGATTATCTCAACTTGAAAAAGTAGTATATGATAATATAAAAAAGAATGATGATAAATAATTGATGTATAGACAAACGCTGGGAGGCTTGTACTCCTTGAGGAAAGTCCTTGCTCGTACTACCTGAGATGGTAGTAGTGATCGTACTTAGGGAATAAATAACCTAAGGCAGTCTATGACTGACGGCAGTATGAATCTAAGTCTTTGATATGAGGAATACTGAAGTGCCACAGTGACGAATCTTTTAGAAATGAAAGAGTGAAACGAGGTAAACCCTGCGAACGAGAAACTCAAATTTGGTAGAGGAGTTTTGTAATCTAGAAATGAATGGATACAAAGATCGAAAGATAGATAAATGTTTGTCACCTAGAAATAGGTACAGAACAAGGCTTATTTACATTTTTTATTTATAAAGAGAGGTTATATATGAAAGAGTTAGGTAATTACTTAAAAAATATTCGTATTAGCAATAGTGTCAGTTTAACAGAAGCAAGCGAAGACTTAAATCTTTCTAGTACATTATTAGAGAATATAGAGAGTGGTAATTCTAGAGCATTTAAAGATATCTATGAAATGAAAAAAGATATTAGTAAATATGCTAAATATCTAGGAGCAGATGTTGATAAAGTAGTAGATAGTTTTAATGATTATCTATTTGAAAAGACTTCTAAAATTAATTTGGATGATATTAAGGCTCTTAAAGAAAGTAAAGAGAAAGAAGATAATACTAAGAAAGTTATATCTCCTTATACTATTATTCCTAAAAAGAAAATTAATTTTATTCCTATATTAATTGGACTAGGTATTATAATTCTATTATTATTAATTCTTTATATTATATATATAAATGTTAATAAGGAAACACCTAGAGTGGAAGAACTTATTATAATTAATGAAAGGATATGAAAAGAATGAATACACCTACTAAGTTAACTATATTAAGAATAGTATTAACACTAATAATTATAATTTTATTAGTATTTCCATTTTATACAATTGGATTTAATTTCCCTGTATATAATATAAGTGGAGTTAGTAATGGAATTGATCTTAGTTATATTATTGCTGGTGTAATATTTATTATTGCTAGTTTAACTGACTTTTTAGATGGATATTTAGCTAGAAAAAATAATCAAGTTACTAATTTAGGTAAAATGTTAGATGCTATAGCTGACAAGATACTTGTTAATTCATCTTTAATTATATTAGCTTGTGCTGGTAATATTAATGTAATTATACCTGTAGTTATTATACTTAGAGATATTTGTGTTGATGCGATTAAGATGCAAGCTGCTAGTCATGGTACTGTAGTTGCTGCTATTTATTCTGGTAAGTTAAAGACTGCATCTTTGATGTTGGGAATAGTATTTGCTTATTTTTATAATTTACCATTCTCATTATTTACTGGATTAAATATAGCAGAGTTCTTATTATATTTTGCATGTATAATGAGTATTATTTCAGGTATTCAATATTGGAATGCTAATAAGAAATTTATTACACAAGAATAGTCGAAAGAATCTAAATATAGATTCTTTTTTTTATGAAGAATTTGTTTTTAAAAAATATTTTTTAGTTAAAAGCCTTTAATATAAATGAATAATTGACACTAAAAAGTAAATATAAAACAAAAGTTCGATTTATACTTGCATTTTGAAAAAAGTTATTATACAATGAAAATGTAATTATTAGGAGGTAGTATGAAAAGTACAAAAGAAAATGATAAAACTTTAGATCAAGTTTTAAATGATATAGAGAAACAATTTGGTAAAGGATCAATAATGAAGTTGGGAGAGAATTCTCATTTAAATGTTGATGTAGTAAGTAGTGGATGTTTATCACTTGATATTGCATTAGGTGTTGGTGGATATCCTAAAGGAAGAATTATAGAAATATATGGACCTGAGTCATCAGGTAAAACTACTTTTGCATTACAAGCTATAGCTGAACATCAAAAGAATGGTGGTAGAGCAGCATTTATTGATGCAGAACATGCATTAGATCCTGTATATGCTAAAAAATTAGGTGTTAATATAGATGAATTATTATTATCACAACCTGATACAGGAGAACAAGCATTAGAAATATGTGATGCATTAGTTAAAAGTAATGCGATTAGTATTGTTGTAATAGATTCAGTAGCGGCTTTAGTTCCTCAAGCAGAAATTGATGGAGAGATGGGAGATTCTCATGTTGGTCTTCAAGCTAGATTGATGAGTCAAGCATTAAGAAAATTAAATGGTACTATTAGTAAGACTAATACTACAGTTATATTTATTAATCAATTAAGAGAAAAAGTTGGTATTATGTTTGGAAATCCAGAAACTACTACTGGTGGTAGAGCACTTAAATTCTATTCTTCTGTTAGATTAGAAATTAGAAAGAAAGAACAATTAAAGCTAGGCGAAGGAGTAATAGGTAATAGAACAACTATTAAAGTTGTTAAAAATAAAGTGGCTCCTCCATTTAGATCTTGTGAAGTAGATATTATGTATGGAGAGGGAGTTTCTCGTGAAGGGGAAATAGTAGATTTAGCAGCTGAAGCAGGTATAATAGAAAAATCTGGTGCTTGGTATGCATATCAAGGAGAAAAACTAGGACAAGGAAAAGAAAATGTTAAATTACTATTAAAAGAAAATAATGAATTAAGGGATGAATTAGAAGAAAAAGTTAGAGAATATTATGAAATTAGTTTGAACAATAAGAAGGGTAAAGAAAGCTAGAATTAGCTTTCTTTTTCAGTTTGTAGTTTACTTGACAATATAGTTAATTATAACTAAAATATAGTTAGATTATTTATTTAATCTAGATGGAGGAAAGTATATGAATGATACATTGTTCTCCATTTTACTTGGTGTAATTGGCTTAGTAATTGGTTTTGTTATAGCGTATGTTATAAATAATTTGAAAGTAAATAGAGCTGAGAAAAAAGCTGAAGATTTACTTAATAAAGCTAATAAAGAGATTGAAAAATCTAAAAGAGATGCTGCAATTCAACTTAAGGAGGAGCAACATAAAGCAAAAATGGATTTAGATAAAGAAATCCGTGAGAAAAAAAGTGAAATGAAAGAATCTGAAGAAAGACTCATTCAAAGAGAAAATAATATTGATAAGAGGGATGCTCTTATTCAAAAAAGAGAGTCTAATTTAGATGAAAGAGAAGAAAAACTTAGTGCTCGCCTTGTTGAAATACAGGATGAAAAAAGTAAAGTGGAAGAAATCAAGAAAGAGCAGTTAGAATTATTAGAAAAAATATCTGGATTCTCAAAAGAACAAGCTCATGATTTAGTTATGAAGCAAGTTAGAGAAAACATGAGTAAAGAAATTGCTGAATATATTCATGAACGTGAAGATGAAGCTAAATTAGAAGCTGATAAAACAGCTAGAGAACTAATTGTTAGTTCTATGCAAAGATATGCTTCAGATATAGCTAATGATCAAACTGTTACAGTAGTAGATTTACCTAATGATGAAATGAAAGGTAGATTGATTGGTAGAGAAGGAAGAAATATTAGAACTATAGAAGCTATTACTGGTGTGGATTTAATTATTGATGATACACCTGAAGCTGTAGTTTTAAGTAGTTTTGATCCTTTAAGAAGAGAAATAGCAAGAGTTAGTTTAGACACATTAATTAAGGATGGTAGAATTCATCCAACTCGTATTGAAGAAGTTTATGATAAAACTTGTAAAGATATGAAGAGTAAAATAATTCAATATGGTCAAGATGCAATATTTGAATTAGGATTAACTAAATTTGATTCTGAATTATTAGAATTAGTTGGTAAATTACATTTTAGAACTAGTTATGGTCAAAATGTATTAGATCATTCAATTGAAGTAGCTCAACTTGCTGGTTTATTAGCAGGTGAGTTAGGAGAAGATGTAAATATTGCAAAGAGGGCAGGATTATTACATGATATTGGTAAAGCGATTGATCATGAAGTAGAAGGTTCTCATGTTGATATTGGTGTAGAAATTGCCAAGAAGCATCATGAAAATGATATTGTTATTAACTCTATTGCATCACATCATGGCGATAAAGAAGCTAAATCAGTTATTGCAGTATTAGTTGCTGTTGCTGATGCACTTTCTGCATCACGTCCTGGTGCTAGAAATGATTCATTAGAAAACTATATTAAACGTTTGGAACAGTTAGAAGAAGTTGGTAATGATATTGCTGGTGTAGAAAAGTCTTATGCTTTACAAGCTGGTCGTGAATTAAGAGTTATTGTTAAACCTGAAGATGTTGATGATGATGAAGTTTATAAGATTGCTCGTGAAGTTAAAGAAAAAATTGAAGCCAATATGAAATATCCAGGAACTATAAAAATAACAGTAGTTCGTGAAACTAGAGTTCAAGAAGAAGCTAAATAGTGGCTTCTTTTTTCATTGATAAATAATTATAATTATGATAAATTGTATATAGTAGAAGAGGGGAATAAATATGAATAATCAAAATGTTCCTAATAATAATGAAGAGCCAATACTTATTCCAATTGAAGAAAAGAAAAGTAATAGTGGATTATTAATTATAGCTATTGTATTAATAATATTAATTGTTATTTTTGTAGTTGGATATATTGTTGGAAAAAACATGATAGATGAAGAAAATACTAATGTTATTACTGATAGTTCTACTGAAAAAATAGATAAAAATGAGAATGTTAATTATATGGATTATAGTTTAATAACACCTAGTGGATATTCTGGGGAATTATTAGAAGATGGTGGAGTACTTTTTAAATCTAGTGATAAAGTATTTAGTGTAGATTTTTATGAAGGTACAATTAGTGATTTAGATTCTGCTTTACTTGAGATGGGGGCTACTAGTAAAGGTATTAAAGATGTAGATAAAGTATCTTTTACATTATATAGTTATAAAAAGTCTGGTAAATCTATATTAATATATGTTGCTGATACTGGTAGATATAGAATATGTGGGTATATTGTTAATAGTAGTTATGAATATAAATTTAATGAAAAAATTCTTGGTGATGTAGTTGTATGTTTAGGAGGAAAAGATAATATGAGTTCTGTTACTTTATCTGAGACTCCTAGAACTAAATTTAATACTAAGTTTTATACTACAATTTATTCATTTGAAAAATAAAAAATAGTTCGTTTGAACTATTTTTTTATGTCTAATATTATTGGTAGAATTATTGGCTTTCTACCTGTTAAATTATTAATAAATGGATATAGTGCTTCTGTTAAATCTGCTTTTAATGAAATAAAATTAGTTTTCGGATTAGCAAGAGAATCTGTAATTACTTGTTTTGCTTTATTACCAATTTTTCTTATTAGTTCTTCATTTTCATTTACTAAGATAAATCCTCTTGTAGTTATATTTGGATTTATTAATAATTTTCTTTCTTTCATATTAACATTTATAATTACTACTAATATTCCATCTTTTGACATTATTTGTCTATCTTTAATGACAGCACTTCCAATTAAACCTATTCTAGAACCATCTACATAGATATCTTGTCCTGAATAGACTGGACCAGGTGTTACTACATGGTCTTTTAATATTAGCGAATGACCATTTTTTAAGATAAATATATTTTCTTTAGGTATATCACATGCTATACCTATTTTAGCTTGTTTTTGTAACATTCTAAATTCTCCATGGAATGGCATTAGATATTTAGGTTTTAATAATCTCATTAATAATTTTACTTCTTCTTCATTAGCGTGTCCTGATGTATGTAAATCTGCCAAAGAAGAAGATGTATATACATTTACTCCTTGTAGATATAATTTATTTATTGTTTTAGAAATACTTAAGGCATTACCAGGTATAGCACTAGATGAGAATATTACAACATCATCTGGTCTTAATTTTATTTGTTTATGAGTACCATCACTCATACGAGATAAGGCAGCTAGTGGTTCACCTTGAGTACCTGTACATAATAAACATACATCTTTAGGTTTTAAATTTTTTGCTTCTTCTGGTGTGATTAATAATTCTTTATGATCAATATATCCATTTTCTACAGATATACTAATATTGTTTTCCATACTTCTACCAAAGATACATATTTTTCTATTATGTTTATAGCATGTTTCAAATATATGTTTAATTCTATATATATTAGAAGCAAATGTGGCAATAATAATTCGATTATTTTTAAACTTATCAAACATATCACCTAATTGCTCATCAACAGCACTTTCTGATTTAGAGAATCCTTCATTTAAAGCATTAGTAGAATCACTTATTAATACATCTACACCTTCTTCTCCTAAAGTAGCCATTTTATATAAATTAGCCATTGGTCCAATAGGTGTTAAGTCGAATTTATAATCTCCGGTAGTTACAATTCTTCCATCTGGTGTTTTTAAACTTATACCATGTGAATCTGGTATAGAGTGAGTTACTATAAAGAATTCTACTTCTATTTCTCCAAATTTTAATTTTGTATCTTCTGTATATACAAATAAATTATCATATCTAATATTTCTATCTTCTAATTTTTTTGCAATTAATTGTTTAGCATGATTAGGCGCATATATGGCAGGAATATTTACTTGGTTAAGTAAAAATGGAATACTACCAATATGATCTTCATGTCCATGCGTAATTAAAAGAGCTTTTATTTTGTCTTCATTCTCTTTTAAAAACGTATAATCTGGTATAACATAATCTATTCCCATTAATTCATCTTCTGGGAAACTAACTCCGGAATCAATGATTACGATGGTATCTTTATGCATTACACAATACATATTTTTACCAACTTCGCCTAAACCACCTAAAACAATTATTTTTGTTTCATTTGGTTCTTTATTCATAATTTCTCCTTTCTTTTTTAGTAAGAACTAACTATCAAATTATACTACAATTCTGGGCTTTTGTAAATGTAATGTATCTAGTTTACATTTAGTTTATATTGAAAAATCTTTACAAATATGATTAATTATAATTGAGGTGAAAATATGAAAAAGAAAACAAGTTTAATTATTTCAATTGTCTTAATTGTAGTAGGGTGTTTAGTATATTTTGGTTATAGGTATATGACTCCTAAAAAAGTATTAATTAGGACATTAAATAATTATAAAGAAAGTATTTATGAAGAAAATAAGCATAATGATAATGTTGAAAAAATACTTAAAGGAGATTATAAAGCTTTAGATGTGACTGGGGAAATTTCAGCTAGTAATCAAAAAAGTAGTTTTAATATTAATTATAATGAAGATGATAAAGATAAAATATCTCAAATTAATTTAGATTTAAATAATAATGATTTTAAAATAAATGTGGATCTAGTTTCTACTAATAAAAAGATGTATATAATGATTAAAGATGTATTTAAAAAATATTATTATACTGATTTTGAATTATTTGATAATGAAAATGATGATGAAAGTGATTTTATAGGAGATTATATTAATATATTAAATGATAATGAAAATGTTGATACAGAAAAATTATTGGAATTATATATTGATAGTATAGATGAAAATATATCTAATAGTGATTTTAATAGTAGTAAAGAGACTATTGAATTAGATGGTAAAAAGATTAAGACTACTAAATATACTATGACTTATGATAAGAAATTAAATGATAAGATTATTAATACTTTTATTAAGAAAGTTAAAAATAATAATGATGCATCTGTTACTTTGAGTAAATTATTGAATATAGAAGAAAAAGATTTAGATAAGACTTTAGATAATTATTTAAAAGAATTAAAAGATGGAGAAAAATATTCTTATAATGTAAGTGTATATACTAAATTAAATAAAACATATTTAATAGAACTAGAATTAGATGGAGATAGTATTGCGATAAATAAAGATAAAGATACTTATAATTTTATTATTAAATCTGAAGATAATACTATTACTGGTAAATTATTAACTCATAATAAAGATAAAATTAAATTAGAAGCTAAAATGAAGAGTAAATATTATTCTATGAATATAGAGAATGTTACTGATGTTACTAAGAGTAGTAGTAAAGCGATAGAAATGAATAGTGAGACTACTGTTTCTATGATGGGACAAAGCATGAAATTAAATATGAAGATAGCGTTAAAAGAAGGAAAAGCTATTAATTCTGATATTATTAAAGATGCAGATAAAATAGAAAATTTAACAGAACAAGAAGTAGATGCTTTGTCTAAGCTTATGATTGGGGATTCATTAATGAGCGAACAATTTAGAAAATCTAGATAAATCTAGATTTTTCTTTTTTTGTTAAGTAAATTTTGATAGAATAAAAGTGGTGATTTTATGGGATTATTTAGTAATATAAAAAATTTATTTAGTAAAAAAGAAAAAAAAGTAGAGGAAGCAGAAAAAGAAGAATTAATTGAAGAAGAGCAAGTGGAAGAAATTGAAGAACCTGAAGTAGAAGAAGAAACAAATGAAGATGAAACAGAAGAGCGAGTAGAAGAGAAATCTGTTGAAGAAAAGGAAGAAAAAAAGCAAAAAAAGAAAAAAGATAAAAAAGTAAAAGTTACTAAGGAAGAAAAAGAAGAAGTTAGGGAATTAAAAGTATATGATAAAGGACTTAGTAAGAGTAGAAATGGATTTGTTTCTAAGCTTCAAGGATTAACTCAAAAATATAGTAAAATAAATGCTGAATACTTTGATGAATTAGAAGAAATATTAATAATGGCTGATGTTGGGGTTAATACTGTGATGGATCTTATCGATAAATTAAAGAAACGTGTTAATGATGATAAGATTAGTGATCCTAATGAATTAAAAGAAGTTATTATTGATGAGATGTTTATTATATATGTTAATGATGAAATATTAACTAATAAGATTAATTATAATGAAAAAGATATATCAGTAATATTATTTGTTGGAGTTAATGGAGTGGGTAAAACTACTACTATTGCGAAGATAGCTCATAAATTAAAAGAGCAAGGTAAAAAAGTTATGCTTGTTGCGGGAGATACTTTTAGAGCAGGAGCGGTTGAACAATTAGAAGAATGGTCTAAAAGAGTTGGAGTATTATTCCACGGTAATGTAGAAAGTAATGATCCTAGTTCAGTATTATATGATGGAATAGAACAAGCTAAGAAAGAAAATTGTGATGTAGTATTAGTTGATACTGCTGGTAGATTACAAAACAAAGTTAATTTAATGAATGAGTTACAAAAAATGAATAATGTGATTGATAAATTAGTAGATGGAGGATGCTCAGAAACACTATTAGTAATAGACGCTTCTACTGGACAAAATGGTATATCACAAGCTAAAGCTTTTAAAGAAATTACTAATATTACAGGAATTGTATTAACTAAGATGGATGGTACTGCGAAAGGCGGTATTGTCCTAGCTATTAAAGAAGAAGTAGGAATACCAGTTAAATATATTGGACTTGGTGAAAAAGCAGAAGATTTAGTATCGTTTGACATAGAAAAATATATATATGGATTATTTAAGGATATGATATAGATGGATGAGATTATTTATTTAAATGAATTATTTGATTTATATGGAGATTTATTATCAGATACACAGAAGAAATATTTTAGAGATTATTATTTTGATAATTTAAGCTATGGAGAAATAGCGGAAAAATATGATGTAAGTAGGAATGCAATATTTAAACAATTAAAAATTGGGGTAGATAAATTAAATAAATATGAAAAGACTATTGGATTATATGAAAAGAACAAAAAATTAATTGAAATAATAAAAGATATTGATGATAAAAAAATTCAAGAAAAGTTAAAAAAATTGTTGTAATGTGTAAAACTTTTTAATTTTTTTTAAATTATGTATTGATTGTTTGTAAACAAATAAGTATAATTAAAATAGCATATGTAGGATTATACATATGAGATATATTATATTGAGAGGTTCAGATGAATGATACAATAGAGGTGAGCGCAAAGAAGATATATAAGCGCAAATTGTTTATAAAAATAATCAAAATTGTATTCTTGTTGCTTATAATATCCCTTTCTATATTCTATTTAGCCTTATATGTTGTCTATGACGGTGGTAGATTTACAGTAAGTTTAGATAAGAATTTGCGTGATAGAAAAAATATCTTTCTATCTGAAGATGGTAAAACTGAAGGAAGGACAATTAAACTAAGCGCTGATACAATTGATTACATGGATAATATATCAGTCAAATGGTTACCTGAGGATATAGATAAAGTAAGTACTGGATCCCATAATGGTGATAATTTTATTGCTTATACATTCTATATTATTAATTTAGGCAAACAAACAATTAATTATTGGTATGAGATTGATATAGATGATACTGTAAAGAATGTAGATGAAGCAATTAGGGTAATGGTATATCAAAATGGTAAGCCCATAATATATGCTAAACCTAGTAAAATTGATGGTAAAGCTGAAGAGGGCACTGTTAAGTTTCAATCAGATGATATGGTTTGCCTTGAGAAAAAGGAAAAATTCAAACCTGGTGATAAAGATCGATATACTGTAGTTGTTTGGATTGAAGGTGACGACCCCGAGTGCAAAAATGATTTGCTTGGCGGTGAAATCAAAATGCATATGGATTTCATAGAAGAGCATGTTGAGAACAAATAAGAAGGAGAAGGAAAATGGAAAGAAATGAAGTAAGAAAAGACGAAAAGAGAAGAAAGAAGATTTTAATTGCGATACTTGCAATATTATTTACTGGTATTATATTATCAGCAAGTACTTATGCATGGTTCACAGCAAACAGAACTGTTAGAGTTGATACTATTAACATTAATGCAGTAGCAAGTAATGGTATTCAAATTTCTACAGATGCAGTTAACTGGAAACCGGTTGTAAATGCAACTGATATTGAAAATGCTACTAGTAACTATGCTGCAGCTGTTAATAAATTACCTGATGATTTAAACCCAGTATCTACAGTTGGAGATATTGATACTAATAATGGATATATGAAAATGTTCTTAGGTAGTGTTGATGCTGTTGGAAATAGTTATGTTTTAACTGCACAACAAGAAGTTGAAAACGCTTCAACTGGAGTACATGATAATAATGCTAACTTTGTTGTATTTGATTTATTCTTCAAATTAACTACAGGAGCACAAGTATATTTATCACCAAACTCTAGAGTTACTGTTAATGGAACTGATAAAGGATTACAAAATGCTGCTCGTGTTGCATTTGTAAATGAAGGTTATGTTGGAACAACTGCTGCTGAGACAAGTGCTCAACCTTTACATGGTGGTACTGGAATTATTATTTGGGAACCAAATTATACTAGTCATAAACAATCTGGTGTAGATAATGCCAGAAATACATATGGTAAAACATCATTTACTAGTACAAGTTCTGATGATCCTTACTATGGTGTAAAAGCAGCTATTAGTTCAGGTGTTGCATTAAATTCAACTGATAGTACTTACTTCTCACAAGTTAATCCAGCTATTAAAACTGCTGATAACAATACTGCTTACAATAACTTCTTTACATTAAATGCCGGAGTTACTAAAGTTAGAGTTTACATGTGGGTTGAAGGACAAGATGTAGACTGTGAAAACAATGCATCTGGTTCTGGATTTGATGTAGTTATGGCATTCTCTTTAGATAATGAATAATAGATTATAAAAGTAGACTTAGTCTACTTTTTTTGTGTCAATTAACAACGGTTCTATACTTTGCTTATGTAAAATAAAATGATTATTTGATAAAATAAATATAGATAATAGGAAGTGTTAATATGAAAAAATTTAAATATTTATTTTTTGCAATAATGTTAAGTATATTTTTATTACCAAATGTATATGCTAAAGATAGTGTATATATCAAATCTATTACTTTGGATAGTAGTTCAAATAATACTTCAATAAATGATAAACCAACATTTAGTGGATTAAATATGAAGTTTGATTTAGGATTTAAACAAGTAGGAGATTTTGCGAAGTATAAAGTAGTAATTAGAAATGATTCAAATACTGATTATAATATTTCTGAAGATACATCATTTAATCATTCTGAATATATGAAACATACATATGAATTAGAAATTAAATTAAAAGCTAAGAGGGAGTCTATATTATATGTAACTGTAAAAGATAAT
>JAEEGI010018637.1_pt1 | contig 14088 bp, 7 predicted proteins | sample 8958751 | NCBI WGS metagenome assembly JAEEGI01 (sample SAMN16246545, study PRJNA631951) | gut metagenome | biome: gut microbiome; feature: rumen; material: KS-attached | host: Bos | place: Iran: Karaj | collected 2018-10
TTTAGATAATGATTATTATGATTTTTATTTTAATGATTTCAATTTAAATGATTCTTTTAATAAAATTATTAAAGGAGAAATAGTTCAATTAAATAAAGAAAATAAAATTGGATTTGAAAAAAATGATAAAAATGACTGTAACGTTAGAAAAAAAAGATTTGTTAAAAAACAAATAGAAAAAATAAATAATGAAAATAAGAATAATAATAAAATAGAAATTAATGAAGAAAAAGAATGTTTGAAAAAAGAAATCGAAATTAAAAAAGAAGAAGAAAAAATAAATAATAAATCAATAAAAAAAGAAGAAGAAGAAGAAGAAGAAGAGGATGAATATAATGATTTTGATAAAGAAAAAAAAGATGATGAAAAAATAAACAAAGAAGAAGATGAATATAATGATTTTGAAGAAGAAAAAAAAGAAGATGAAAAAATAAACAAAGAAGAAGAAGATGAATGTAATGATTTTGAAGAAGAAAAAAAAGAAGATGAAAAAATAGAAGAAGATAATGATTTTAAAGCAAGAAAAAAAATAAATGAAAAACCAGTTCAAAAAGAAGATAAAAAAAAAATTCATATTTCAGAATTAGATTATAATAAACAACCAGAAGATATTAGTGATATGGAAAGTATTGATGATAAAAAAAATAAATCTTTAAATATACAACAATCAATTTCATCAATTGAACAATGTGATTATGATGGAATATAACAACTTAAATTATTTATTTTTATTTCATATTACTTTTTTATTATATTTGAAAATTTTTATAATTTATTCCCGTTTTTTTTATGTTCTATAGTTAATAAATAAAGTAAAAAAATAAAAATTAAAATATATATCTAATATTTTTAATTATAAATCTCATACCATTAACTTTAAAAAATTGAGAGGAAACAACAGTAATGAATATCAATTAATACAAAAAAATTATATTAAAATTTAATATAATCCTTATTTTAATTACAAGATATATCAAAAATAATAGTAATTTTAATAAATAAGTTCTGAAGATATGAAATTCAATAATTTGAAAATATTGATTTGGTGAAGAAAAATTATAAATTTTATATTGTATTAAATAATTACACTAACATAAATTGAATTAATGATTGTCAAGAAGGTGATAAAAATAATATTGAAAAATTGATGATTTTGAGGATATTAATAGAATTTAATAATAAAGAAAGATTACTTTAAAAATATTGAATATGAAACTTAATGAAACTTCTTTTTAGAAAGTTAAATAAGGAAAAAGGTAAAAGGGAATTAATAAGCTTTTATTTAATTAAAAAAGTGAAAATTTAATATTTATTTTTTATAAATTTTAGACTTTTCTCTTTTTTTTTTTTAAATTTTAATTTATTAAACTTTAAAATAAAAATGTTTTTACTTATACTTAAAATAAATATATATTATTTTTTAAAATTTGGAGTAGTAAAACTTTCGTTAAATTCTTTTTCATTTGATAAAAATGAAACTTTATTAAAAATATCATATAATTTTTTTTGATTATCAGTATTAACAAGTGCTTCATAGAAAAGAGAAGGAATATAATTTTTAAATTTTTCAAAAATAAGAGAATTTTCTTTATAAATTTCATATTCTTTTAAAAAAATTTCTTTAGCACATTCAAATTGTTCCATTGGAAAATAATTATTCATAAAAACTTGTTCTAATCTTTGAATGATTTTTTCAAAAGATAAAATATTATTATTATAATCTTTCATAATAATACTTATTTTTTCTAAAAGAGGATTAATTTGATTTGCTTTGTTGTTTAACATATTATAATAATTTTCAACATTAATTGGATTAAAATTGCTTTTACTTTCTTTATTAAGTAAATAAACTAAAAAAGTTATATCTGTAACTAAAGAACAAAGACAATCTAAATTTTGTTGAAAAATAATTTTTGATTTAGTTTCAAAAATTTGAGGAATTATTAATTGTTCAATTAAATTATTTGAATTTTCAAATTCTTCATTTGAATTAATGTCATTAATATCTTGAAGTTCTTTTTCTATTTCACTTATTTTATTATTTATATTATTATTATTCATCGATTTACAACTACTTTTACTATCACTATAAGTATTATTTATTTTTTCATTTATTGAATTTGGTAAATTATTATTATTATTATTTTTTGATTGATTACTAAAATTTGAATTATCAAAAAATTGATTATCATAAAAATTTGGAATTTGAATTATGTTATTGTAATTTAAACTTTTATTTAAACTATTATTTTTTTCATCTATATAAATATTTCCTAGAAAATTATTTTTTAATAAATTTTCATCTTTTTTATTTTGAGTTTTACAATTTAATATATCACTTTCTTCACTATTATCACTATCTTTTCTCTTAGTTTTTTTAGAAAGATATTCTTTAGGAATATTTTCATTATTATTTTGACTTTGTAAAGCAACAATAGGTAACATATTAGCATTGATTGAGTTTAAATTTTTTAAGTTTTCATCATATAATAAATCTTTATAATTTTCTAATATAACATAAGTAAAAACATCAAGACAAGATTCCATATTTAAATGTTTCATTAAACAATATTTACAAATAACTTTTGCAGGTGAAAAATCAATTGCAGGAATTTTAAGAATATCATAATATTTATTTTGAATTTCATTTTGATTTTTTATAAAAATTTCTTCATTTGTTATTAATTTTTCTTTTTGATAAAAAAAACAAAATTTTAAATAACAAATAAATTCTGGGAAATTATAAAATATTAATAATTCTCCTGGTGAAAAATGATTATTTTTACATATAATACAACTTTGATCAATTGTATCTTTTGTTGGATATGTTTTTATAAAAAAATTTTCACAATTAAATCCTATTAAACTTAAACAACCTTGTTGATCAAAAGAATTTAAAAATTCTGAATTTATAAAAGGATATTTTTTAATTATTTGATCATTATCATTATTTTTTATTTTATTAAAATTAATTTTATTTTCATTTTTTATTTCATTTGTTTTATTATTTCTTTCAATAGAACAAACTAAACAATGACATAATTTACGACAATAATAACAATTCCATCTATGTTCAATGTTATATAATATTATTTTATTTACCCATTTTGAGGACTATTTTTTTTTAAATCCTCATAATTGTCTTTCTAAAAAATATATTATAAAAAAGTTTCTTACATATATTATGTTTATACATTTTTCACAATATCCTTTATTGCATTTTAAATTGTTACAAAACATTATATTCTTTTCTTCTTTTTTTTTTAAACATTGATGACATAAATACATTTGTAAATTTTTATCTAATTTTAACAATAAAAAAAATTTAATAATTACCTTCTTCATAATCTAAGTTTTTTTTTGTTATTTCATTTTCTTCATTTTTTTTATTTTTGTTTATTCTTTTTTTAACTGAAGTTTCATTTAATAAATTATCAAAACTACTTTTTGATATTTCAATTGAAGGGGAAGTAATATTATTATTTATAGAATCTTTATTACATAAATTATTATTATCTTTGTAATTATCAAATGAATTTTTTTCATTTTCTAAATTATTTTCTGTTTTTTTTTCGGATTTCAAAATGTTTTTCTCATCATCTTTAATATTTTTTTTTATTTTGTTTAATGTTTTTTTCTTCATTTTTTTCTTCATTTTTTTTGTTTTTTTTTTTGGTTCTGATTCTACATAATCATTTTGTGATATTTTTATCTTCAAATATTAAAAACGTTTTATTTACTTCTTCAAGAATACTTTTCTCATTATTCATGGTATTAATTGTTAATTATGATTTTACACAATTTAATAATAAATTTTACATTATTAGACCTATTGGGGACAATTAAGAGTCTAATATATTGATCAATTGTGACTTCTCATAAAAAAATGATTGATTGATTGTTTTTAAGAATTTATTGAAAAAAAAATTTTATAATTCATTTAAAGAATAATTTTTCTTTTATCCTTGTTTTACTTTCATGTTAGATTTCTTTGGTTAAATTTAAAAAAAACTGAGTTAATTGTTTTAGGGTTTTATTAAAATTTTAACATATATTAATTCAATTATTTATTTATCCAAATTTTAAATAAGAAATATAAGTTGATATTTTTTTTAGATTAAAAATTTGTACTATTATTCACTTAAATAAAAATTATTTTTTTTAAATAATTGTAATTTAAAAAATTATAAAAATGAATAGCCCAAATCAAAAAGAACTTTTACCTCCATCATTAATTCCAGTAGTCCATAAAAAAAGAAATAATAAATTAGAAGAATTAAAAAATGAAAAAAATAATTATAAATTAGATTACACAAATAAAATTATTGAATCAAAAATCAGAAAATATTTAACTCCATATGCAAGAACAATAATAACAAATCTTTATCAACATAAATTTGATGATTTATATCGTTATAATTATAATGATGTGGCAAAGAGAATTCCACATGAAATTTTTATTGAAAGATCTAAAAAAAGAGTAATGGATAATATATTAAGTTCAATAATTTTACCTTTTGAAGAACAACAAATTATTTTTGAAGAAAGAGATGAAAAAGCAAAAAGATATAAAAGATATAATAATAAAATCAATAAAGATATTATCCAAAAAAAAGGTATTTTAATTCAAAGTGATAATTTTGATGATATAAATAAATTAAGATGCGTGAATAATATTAAAAGAAGAAATCAAGATAAAAAAGTGAAAAAATTATGTAAATCAAGAGAAAAATTATTAGATTATTACAGTAGCTTAAAAAATAATGATATAAATGAAAATCAGAATGTAATTAAAAATAATAATGAAGTAATTGATAATCAAATAAACATTAAATATAAAGATAATATTAATGAAAAAGAGGAAGAGGAAGAAAATAAATTTCCAATTGAAAATCAAAATATAAATTCTACTTTAAACTCTTCTTTAAAAAGAAAAGAAGATTGGAATAAATTAATGAATTATTTTCAAATTAAAAATTAAATAATAAAAATAAAAAGTAATTTTATTAAACAAAAGTTTTTTTTAAACATTTAAAATTTAAAACTTCAATTTATTTATTTATATTTTTTTTATCAAAATTAATTCTAATGAACCCAATTTTCTAATTAAATCAACAATTCATTCAAAAGAATAGCTTCATATATTATTATATAATTATAATATTTATAATCATTCAAAATCAGAAAAAATAAATGTTTTCAATTCATTTAAGTTTTTGATTCTAAATATTTTGAAATCAAAAAAAATTTTAATTCATGATAATATAAAGAAATTAATCTAAAAATAGTAATGATAAAAGCAAAACAAATTGAATATAAAAGAGAATTTATATTTCCTATAATATAATTTTTAATCAAAGCTTTTTGAGATTGATGATATAAAGCACAAAAAATATTTAAATAATAAATGAAAAACAACATTAAAATATTTACTAAAGTAAAATATATTATTAAATTTTTTCTTGCTTTCTTAAGAATTAGAATTGAATATTGATGAATTTTATAATTTCCTTTAAATTCTTTTAGAATAATATCTAAATCTTCATTATATTTTGTAAAATTACAAACAATATTAGTTAAAATTCTACAAAAAACATTAGATATAAGAGAAAGTAACCAACTTTCCATAAAAGTTAATTGTCCTCCATTTTTATATTTTGAAGAAATAATATCATCACTAAATAATAAAGCATTTATTGTAAAATCTAATGTTAATGCAAATAAATAAACATGAATTAAAATAGGAAAAAATTCATATTTTCCTCTGTGAATAAACATTGCAATAATATCTATTTTACATAAAGCTGAATGCCATACTATATTTACAAATTCTCTCTTATCTTTTTCTAATGCTTCATAAAAATTTAATTCATCATAATCTATTTTTGTTTCTTTTTTTTCTGTGAATTCTTTTTTCATTTCATTTTCTGTTGATATTATATTTTCTGTATTTTGATATAAATTTTTCTTTTTTTTTCTAATTGGTTTTTTTTTATTTATAAATGATAATTCTGTGTTTATTGTTGAAAGATTTTTTTGGTTTTTTTTATTTTCTCTTTTTTTTTTTTTTGACAAATTCAAAAAATAATTATAAAATTTAGATTTTATTTTATTCATTTCTAAAATTTTTGTTTTTAATTCTTTACTTTCAATATAATCATTTTCATTTTCTTTTGATTGTTCAGTTAAAGTTGTATCTGAATTAACTTTTGTTTTCATTGATTTTCTATTAATATTAGGTACAATTAAATGAATTGAATTTGGTGCTTCGATAATATTTTCTTCATTTTTATTATTTTCTGTTAATTTTTGGGTGTTTATTGTTGTTAAAATGTTAACTGACTCTTGTTCATTTTGTTTTATTTCTTTTATTACTTTTTCATGTGTTGTTTTGTGCCATCTAATTAAATAAATAATAAATAATATTTGCAAAATAATAAATGTAGTTAATGAAAAATGAAAACCAAAATTATTTTTAAAATATTTTTTATTCATCCAAAATCGATAACAAACAACAATTTTATAATTAATATTGTCTAATAAATCATGAGTGATGTTATATAATTTAGTTTTTTTTTTATTATTTTCATTTATTTGATTATCATCATTAACATTAGAATCTTCATCTTCAGAAACACAAGAACAAATAACTTTATTAGTTTCTAAATTAATTCCTTGATATTCACATCCATCATCACAGAAAGAAACATCAACATAAACATCATCTATTCTATTTTGTAAAGTTAAATCTTGATCATTAACAGAAACTCCATTACAAAAATCATTAAAAAAGTCATCATTAATATTATATATATCAATTCCTTTTTCAGCTAAAGCTTTTGCAGCATCTAAATTCATATTTGAAGTATCTAATATTGCTTTTGTAATACTTATTTCAGTTCCATCACAAACACTTAAATCAAGTAAAGTTCCATCAGATGAATAAACGTAATATTCTAATTTTGATGTTGCTTGTCCTATGACTTTTGTCTCTATTTGAAATAAAATTAAAGATTCTTCATCTGGAATATTATTTTTTTTTTTTAATAAACCTTCACATTCACCTAAATTTATTTCTGAAATATTTGTATTTACTATTGCATTTGTTGGAGGATAATTATTAATATAATATGTTGATTCATTTGTATTTATAATTGGATTTGTTTCTAATAATTTAACAATATTTTCTTGTATTATTTCTAAACTTTTACTTTTATCACTTAAATCAACACAAGAATTATATATTTGAGTTTGCTCTTTATTACATGAAATACATTTTAAATTAGGTTTAATATCATCACATGAACTTACACATTCTAAAGTTTCACTTAAAAAATTTGTTGCTATTAAAGGACAATTTGATGTTTCTAAGCATTTAACATTTCCAGTATCTTCAGCTTCAAATAACCATAATGTTTTTTCTCCTCCACATTGTTCATATACATTTACACATGTATTTATTGATGTTAATATATTATTTGTGAAACATGATTCACAATTATTTACAAATGGTCCCCAACATGTTTTACATGATTCATAACAGTATATTAATTGCTTTGAGTTTGATTCATAAAATATTTTATCATTTGAACATATTGAAAAATCTGATAATGTTAATATTATGAAAAAATTATCATAAAAAACTATTTTTGTAATTTCTAAATTTGAATCTGAATTCTCTCTTTTATAAAATACAGATATTAAAAATGATTCTTTATTAAAATAAGTTTGTAAAGCACTTAAACAATAATTTAAGTCTATTATATCTGGATAATCAGGAGTACTTAGAAAATTATTATTATAACAAGTTAAAATTCTTTCATTTTCAGATTGACTAATTAAAATTTGATTAATGATAACAGAAGTAAAATCATAAACATAATTTTCAATTTGATTTTCATCATTCTTTGTAAAACATTCATAATGTATTGAACAACCTTTTTCACAATAATCAGGACAAGTATAAAATGTAATTCTTCCTTTTTTAGAAGTATCAATATAATCTCCTTCACTTAAAGTAAAATATACAATATCTCTTTTATATAGTAAACTTGAATTATATGGATATGAAAGGTATGCTTCATAATTCATTAATTCATTAAATCTTATTTCTATACCAGATAACCTAAAAAATAACTTTCCTTTAAATTCTGGTAGATCATCATCAAGAAAGAAATATAATTTATTATATGTATTTGATGAATCTACTGTTGGAGAAATTAAATGAGACATTGGTAGAACACTTTTTCCAAATGTAACAATTCCAGTTAAATAAGTATAAGAATATGTAATTTCATTTTGAATAGTATTAGGAATAGTAAAATAATATTCAATAAAAGAATTTATGAAAAAAAGTGCACTTTGAGGACCAAATGTAGAACCTATTTCTACAAATAATGGTTTATATTCTTCATTTTGTAAATTATAAAAAACATAATCAATATCTGTTTGTTCTGGAAGGTCATTAACATCAAAAGAAAATAAATTTTGATTTGTAGATGATAAATAAGTTTCTGTATTTCCATTGCTTGTTATTTGTATTCTTGCTGCTATTCCACCCTTTCCTCCTGAATTATATGTTTTAAAAGTAATTGTTTGACTTGGATTTGCAATAAAACTTATTGTTTGAAAAGAATACATCAATTCAGTATTTAAATTTATTTTATCTAAAATAGATACATTATCTAATAATATATCTTTACAATAATCATCACAAAGAATATCTATTTTTAAATGAAGGTAATTTTGTATTTTAGTTAAGATTATTATATATGATATTAGAAAAAAATTCATTTATTTAAAAAATAAAATATTTCATAATATTTTTTTTAAAAGATTATACATTAAATCTCATAAATAGTGTTAGTATAAATAATTTCAAATCATTTAATTATTTAAAATTAATATTAATTTTCTTTCTTATTCCCCTTTTTTAATACATCCATTTTAAATAGAATGAATAATATAATACAAAGTATTATTATAACAATAACAATTATTAGAATTATTAATAAAAAGGAATTTCTAGGAACTTCATAATCTCGATATTCAGTCTTTGCTAAATATAAACTTATTTTTTCATCTTTTTCAACTTTCATTTTGAATCTTAAAATCAAATAATTATATTGATTTAATTCATCACTATTATTAATTTTTCCTTGATAATTATAATAATTATTCTCTAATTTATATTTATCATTTGAAAAAGAATCATAACTTATATCTAAAATTTCTTCATCAGTATATACTACTTTTGATTTTAAATAAGAAATTTTCGAAACAGAAAAATTTGAAGAAATACTTAAATAAGTAATATATAAGTTTCTTAGTGTAGTTAAAATATAATAATAATCAAATGTTTTCTTATAATCAATAATAATAGGTTCATTTTCTGAAAATGAAGAAACACTTAGAATAGGAGCAGTAAAATATAAATAATTAGAAAATCTTAAATTAGAAGTTATTGTAACATTAACAGTTTCAATTGGAATTTTAACTACTATATATTGTGTTTTTGAAGTCACAGGAATAAATTGAGGACAATCAATATAATCATTTGAATATCTAATTTCTGGTTCTGTCATTATATAATCAAATAATTTATATTGAAAAGTTTTAAATTTAATTTCTCCTGTTACTTCAATTACATAAGATAAATTTCCTAATTTTCCTGAATAAGTATTTTCAATTACCATATATTTGTCTCCTGCAAATAAATATTGGGAATATATTGTTCTTGACGAATTTATTGTTGTCTCAAATATTATTACATCCGATTGTTGGGAATTAATTAAATTTAAAGAGAAAAATAAACAATATAAGAATAATAATGAAGAGTTTAGACTCATTTATAATAAAATTTTTTAGATTTTACTTTTATATAATAATAAATTTATAATACATTAAAAAGTTATTTGATATTTTCAAAACAAATAATTTAAATATTTAATTTTCCTAATTAATTATTTCTCATTTAAATAATATTTTGTAAGATTAAATGAATTAAATTATTTATCAAATTTTTCATTTGGATATTCATATTGTCTGGGTAATATTCCTATTCTTGTTATCATTTTTCTTATTTCTTGATAATTTTCAAATTCTAAATATTCATTATCAACATTTAATAATTTTAATTCTTTCTTAACTAATTTTAATTTACTTTGATCTTGTAATAATGTTCCAATAATAAATAATTTTTTAATTTTATTTTTATTTTGAACATTCCAATTTTTAAATAATTCTTTTATATTCTCTTTATTAACTTTTTTATTTACTTCATTTTGAAAATTTTCAGTTAGAATAACAATAAAAACTTCTCTAAAAGTATTATCTAAGCTTTCATTAATATTATTATTATATTCATTTATAACTTTTAATAAAGTATCTAAAGGAAATTTCATTTTCATATCATTATAAAGATCATCATAATGTTCATCATTAAAATTATCTTTTATATTATCTTCAATATTATTAAAAAATTGATTATCCTTATTTTCATTATTTATTTTATCTTTTAAAGCTTCAGAATATAAATCATCTAAAATTGAACTAATAAAAGCATAATTTTGAGAATCTTTAAAAGTTAAAGGAATTAATTTTTTAATATGTTCATTATATCCTTCTTTAGTATATGTATATAATGCAAATTTATCTTCTGAAGATAAATAATTTTCAAAAATATTTTTCATAATTTTTGTTTGTTGAATTTCAATTTTTGACTTTTTTTCATTATTTATTGGAGTTCTATCAAGTATAATAATCATATCTTTAAAGAAAGTATTTAATTTATTTAAATTATTATTACATGTTTCAAATAATTTTAAACAAATTTTTTCGTCATTTGAATTTATATTTAATAAATCTGGATTATATTTAGAAAAATTAAGAATGTTTAAAATTTTTTGATTTGCTTTAACATATATTTTTCCATTTGAAATTAATAATTTATCATTAATAACTTTATTATAATACATAATTGCAGTTGAATAATCACCTGATAATTTAGCAAATTTTCCCATTAAATAATTATATTCTTGATTGAGAATAAAATAATTTAAATATATATTAGAATTTGAATTTACTTGATGAACATTTTTTAATTCATATAAAAAATTTTTATAAGCAGTTCTTATATTTTCATAAGTAAAATGATTATCAGATGAAGGTTCAATTTTATATTTAATTAAATCAATATAATATTTTAATCTTCTTTGTACTCTAATAACACTTTTAAAACAACTTTTCATTTCTAATTCAAATCCAATTGTTTGTTCATTATTTGAAGAATATAAATTATCATCATATTCAAATGTTAATTCTCTTTCTTCATTTATTTTATGATTTACTTGTCTTTTAACAATTAATTTTAATTTTTCTATTCTAAATTTAAATTGTTGAAGAAGACAAAAAATAATTTTTTCATTTTTTTTTTCTATATCTTTAGCTTCTAATAATTTTAAAATACATATTTGAATACATTCTTCATATTTTGAAGAATTATGAATATTTTTTTTTGTATAATAATCATAATAAAAAATAAATGCTTGTTTTATTGATTTATATAATGGACTTTCTTTATTTTTTGTCATTGAAATTATTTGATTTAATATTTTTTCAATTTTTCTTAAATTTGAAAAAAACATATGATATGCATAAAATAATTTTGCAAATCTTGAAAATTCTAAATTACTCATAATATTTTGATTAGTTAAATTCTGATTAATTGTTTTTTGTTCTTGTTTTAAAATATTTTTTTTAATTGCTGTAAATTTACTTTTATTTGATTTAAAATCATTATTAACTTTTGGTTCATTCATTTCATGAAAAAAATATTCATTTATTTTTTTTTTTCTTGTTTTTTCAATTATTAAATCTTCTTTTTCTGGAATGTCTAAACTTTTTGATAAAAAAGTAATTGATTTATCATATTTATTACTTAAATTATTTAAATTTCCTATATTTGATAAACAAATTTGTTTACCAAAGACATTTTGTATTTCATTAAAAATTTCATTAGATGATAAAAAATTGATTATTGCATTTTTATCATAATTTGCTTGAGGATTTTCTAAAAAAAGAAAAACTTTTTTTAAAGATAAAATTAAATCAAATTTACTACTTATTTCTTGATTTTTTATTGGAATTACTTCTTCTAATTCATCATCTAATAATTGAATTTCTTCTTCTGTTTTTTTCTTTTTATTTAAATGTTTTAAATTTAATAAATTATTCTTTTGGAAAGATGGTTTAAAAATTTCTTTTTGTTTATTTGATTCATTATTTAAATTAAATTCTGAATTTTCATTTTCAAAAAATTTTTGTTTATTTAATCCTAAATTCAAAGATAAGGCTATATAATTTAATTTTTTGTTTTTATTATTATTAATTTGTTTATAATTTTGTTCATTTAATTTATTACCTGAATCTTCTTTTATTCTTTGTTGAATATCTTTTATTGGTCTTGTTATATTTTTCCCAAAAATTAAAATTAATTGCCCACAAAAAGTTATTAAAATTGTTCCAATTAAAAAAAAGATAAAACCATAATGAATAGTTATAAATATTATATCTGAGGAAAATAAATTATATAAATTATTTTCTAAAGTAGTATTTACTGTATAAATTATTGATAATAAATGATTGTTATAATAATTTGATTTTTCAAAGCCTTGAAAAAAAATTGGAAAAATTTTATAATTAAAATAATTACCTCCTTTTGTATAATTTAAAGACATTAAATGATTAGGAAGTGTAGAAAAATTTAATGAATAAAAATACATATTGTTTTGAAAGTTTTCTGCTCTTGAATTATCATTTGGAATATAAATATTATCTAAATTATATTTTTTAATTAAAATAGGAACAATTGAATCATTAAAATAAGTTACTTCTTGTACTATATATTGACTATTAAAATTAAATTCCAATCTTACTATATCATAAAAATAATCACTATTAAATAAATTAAATCCAGGATAATATAAAGGAATAAGTGAATTTACTCTTGTAATATAAAAATAACCATTTAAATGTTTATTAAAATTATCAAAAATGTTAATATAATTTGAAAGTAAAAAATCAATGCATATATATATGTTATTATCATCATTATGAGAAACTTCTTTTTCTAAAATAAAATTTAAATTTCTAAATTTATATATAATACAAAATGTAATTCCAATTTTCTTTTCTTTATAACTAGAAAAAATATAAGGATAAGAAATAAAATCTGTTATTTCATTATCTATTTTTATAGCATTTTGAATTTGAAGATAAATATCAGAACAAAAAAAATAAAAATAATTTGGAGTATCCATTTCATTATTTAAACAAAATTGTTCATTTTTTTTATTTCCAAATAAAGAATAAAAATATTCATTATTTTTTAAAACAGGATAACTTATAAAAACTTCAGTTTTCCTATTAGCTAAATATATTAAATCAACTTCATATGATTTTTTATCATTAAACATTTCAACAATTGTTTTCCAAATAGGAATTAAATGAATTGATAAAGCTAATAATTTTAATCTATTTTTAGTTAATTCATTTTTTATGTTTCTAAAATTTTTTATATTTTTAATATTATTTTCAGTAAAAGTATCATTAATAAACCAAACTGCTTTATTTGATAAATCTTTATTTTTATCATTTATTATATCAGAATAATTTTCATATAAATATTTTGCATTAATTAAATATTCACTTATAGTTAATTTTTTTTTTTCAAATAAATAATTTAAATAATCTGAGGATACACTTATTTCATTATTTAATTTTGCTAAAGTCATTTTCATCATGGATAAAGAATTCATTATTTTTTGGAATTTAAAATACATTAATTCTTGTATTGTTTCCATAATATGCCCCACTTTTTTATTTTCTATTAATCTTATTTTCTTTTGTAGATCTTCTCTAAAAAAAACATTCAAAAAAATTATTGTTGAAATAATTGATAATATAATAGATATAAATAAAGTTATTACAATTGGTAAAATAAAATCTCTTTTTAATATATTTATTAATTTCATTTATTTCAAAATTTAATTTAATTTAAAATAAAAATATTATAGAAAGGGAAAAAAT
>JAEEGI010018640.1_pt1 | contig 14087 bp, 10 predicted proteins | sample 8958751 | NCBI WGS metagenome assembly JAEEGI01 (sample SAMN16246545, study PRJNA631951) | gut metagenome | biome: gut microbiome; feature: rumen; material: KS-attached | host: Bos | place: Iran: Karaj | collected 2018-10
CCTTGCGGCTATACGAAAACAAAGGACTCATAAAACCCGTAAAGATCGACGGGGAATCGGGCTACAGATATTACAGCGCCAATCAGGTCAAGGACGTTGAAACCCTTATCGAATGGCGCGACATGGGCTTTTCGTTAAAAGAGATAAAGATCATATTCTCGGGGAAATATTCAAAGAAGGATATTAATCTCATTTTATCTGCAAAAAAGAGAGAGTGGCAGGAAAAGATCTGGATCGCGGAGGCGAAGATGGATGAGATAGACAAGTTAGGCTGCACGCTCACTTTCGATGAAAAGAAGGATCTTGCGTCTCTTTCCGACAAGGACAGAGCCTGGTATCTGTCAAAGCTTGCCGTTTTGAACGATGAAAACGTACGTCAGGCCATAAGCGAAGCGATTTGGCTGTAAAAAAAGAAGAGGTCATGCCTCTTCTTTTTTAGTCTTAAGTTCAGTAAAGAAAAACCAAAGATATACACCGTAGGCGACAAAGTTAAACGCCGTTATCCACCTGAGATCGATGCCTACGTGGAACAGGAAATTCGAGTAGGTCGAGGTGGAGATCAGTATCAAAAGTATGGCCGGGATTATGGCCTTTTTATTCTTAAACATATAAACGATCGCGATGATCTCGTAAACGTAGCCGTATCTGTCATGCATGGCCGGCATAAAGAAAACGGCCGTGAATATCATCACCAACGCTATCAGTATGTAGTTTTCGAATGTAAGCTCGGGTTTAAGTTTTATTATCGCCACCATCAAAAATGCGAGTGCGAACATCGCGATCACAAATGCGATCGGAGTGGCGGTCTCGTAAAACTTCTGCATATAGTCGTAAGCCATCGTCATTACGAAGCTTGGATAGTTCATGATGACGCAGCCGTACTCGTTTGTCTGGTTAAGATACAAAGTAAATGCGGTGAATATGCCGCGGCCCGCTATTATCGCCGGGATCGAAGAGATCCACAAGATCGCGGGAACTATAAGAAAATTGAATATCGAAAAGCTCTTTTTGTAAAAGTAGATCAGCACAAAGAAAGGAAGCGCGAACACTGCCTGAAGCTTAAATGCCAAAGCCACGCCGTAAAATACGAAGGCGGGGATATTTTTTTCTTTGTACAGAAGGTAGATGGAAAGCACCGTAAAAAATGCGTAGATCGAATCGCACTGAGCCCACAGGGATGAATTAAAGAGCACGACGGGCGATATCCATACGATGGAAAAAGCGATGGCGCCAAGGTCAAAGGCCTTTTCGGATGAGCTTTCTTTGTACACTATGTAACCGATAAGGAGGGAAAGCATCAGATCGAATATGATGCTTAAGCCTTTGTAAGCAAAAAGCGCGGGAATGGGAAGGTAGGTAAAAAGAGCAATCAGCGTCTGATATAAGACGTTGTAGTTGCCCACCTGCTCGGACAGAGCCTTAAATCCGCCTGCATTTTTGATATCGTCGTACCAGCCAAGCAGGTAGTTGTAGGCGTCCTCGCTTACGAAGTTTCTGGTCACAAGGCGCATTAACGCACCGATCGCGAAGAAACCGATAAGCCCGATGATTGATATGTGTTTTTCGATAAATTCAAGTATTTTTTTCTCTGCTTTAAACATATTACTGATCTTCCTCGATGACCTGTATCTCAAGATAGTCAAACGGTATGAAATCTATGAAGCTGTCTTTGTAAAATCTGACTTTGCCGTTACGTTTAAAATCCTCGATGTTCATATCAAGCCATATAGGCTTTGAAAGGTCAAACTCGACGCAGATCTTCTCGATCGAAGAAAAGATCTTGTGTGTGCGCGTCTCATCGGAATAGTCTTCGACGGTAAGGTCTTTAAGCATTCTGTTGTCTTTAAATTCTCTTGCCCAGATTCTCATACGTCACTCATTTTAACACAACAAAATAAGTGATGTCATCCTTTACGTTTACTTTGATTTTTTACCGTAATTATTATAAAATATGTGATAGTAATAAAAGTGAGTAAAGTTACCTGAAAATGGAGAGTAAAAAACGCAACATTCCCGTCATGGTCGTATTGGCTGCCGTGCTTGCTTTGCTTCCCTATGCAAAGCTTTTTTTCGGTGCTGAAATGACCTATTCGGGATATTCTATCGCCAACTTCATAAACTTTTCGGATGATCGGGCGTTTTGGTCGTTACAGACTTACGGAGCGAATGCTCTGGGACGTCTGTTCATGATGCTCCCCGGCGGCGCAACATACATCGGCATTCGCGCTTATTGTACGTTTGTGATCTCGGCTCTTAATCTCATGCTGTTTTTTGAACTAATAAAGGAGTATCACATATTTCCCGTATACCTCGGGCTTCTGATCTCGAATTTCATGATGTGGGCTCCGAGCGTAATGCTTGATTATTATCTGTCGTATTTTCTTTTGGCCGCTACGGTCCTTTTGGCGGCAAGCGGTCTTAAACACGGCTTAAGAAGCCGGATGTTCGCATCGGGAGCGATGCTTGGCCTGTGCGTTTTTGTGCGCTTTTCAAATGTGATGGCAATACTTTTGGTATTTCCGCTCCTTTACTACGATTTTCTTTGCGCAAAAAGGGTCCGCTCAGCATTTAAGGACGTTTGCTTTTGCTCGCTTGGATTTTTTACCGGAATCGCATTTGTTTATACGCTTACGGTGATAACCAACGGACCCGACGCTTTTTCAAGGATGCTCGGATCGCTTCGTTCGATAGCCGACGCGGAATACGGTTACTCGATAAGCGATATGTTAATGACGTTTCCGGCAGCCATCTACAGGTATTATCTGTGGGTACTTTTGGTCTGCGGTGCGATCTTCATCTCGATCGTATTAAGTTACGTCGATTCGTCCAAGAAAGAGCTTAATGCCATTGCGACCTTCCTTTCGGTATTCTTAACGGTTTTTGTAATATACATACTGTTCAGGATGAAGTTTTTTCAGGTGTTCTCGACCGACTACAGTGAGTTTAAGGCGGTTGACATATTCGTGCTGTCGTCGCTTATATTAAGCACGCTTTTTGCACTCATCGACATATGGTCGCAGCGCGCCAACTACATGCACAAGTTTCTTGCGATGATAGTGCTCGTGATGATCTTTGTGATCCCGATCGGATATAACACCGGTCTTGCATCGTACCAGAGCGCGATGATACTTTTCTATCCTCTGTCGCTTGGCATTCTGTGGGATAAGATGATCACGAGAACGTCGTTCAGGGTTTCTTTGTTTGGTATCAAGAACGCGACACAAAACTATATGGGACGTATCGGAATAGGTGCGGTCATGATCGCGGTAACGCTGTTCCAGTCATTTTTCTTCTTTGCAAATTTCTCGTACGGGACGCCGGGATTAAAGGAGCTTAACGCAAAGATATCCTACGGACCGCTTAAGGGCACTTACGAGACCCGTATAAATGCGAACACGATAGACGGACTTTCTTTGTACTTTGAAGGAGAAGGACTTAAAGGAAGCGAGATCATCACCTGGGGCGACATCCCGTTAATGACCTATGCGCTTGAATGTAAGAGCGCATTCTCGACCGCATGGCCCGATCTTGACGAATATACGGAAACGGCTTTCAGACAGGAACTTTCCGAAATGGACAAACCGGTGATCGTTGTGAACAAGCACTATGCGGGCGGAGATCCGTTAAATCCCGTCGTATGGACTTACTCCGAAAAAGCTGAGTGTCTTGCAAAGTTCATGAGCGATAAAAACTACGACATCAGATACGAAAACGACATATTCAGGGTATATTTGGCTAAATGAGAAACAAGGTAATGCCCTTTGTAAAGGGCTTCTTAACTGCATATGCGATGCGCGCGACAGTAGACGTTCCGCTTCGCGCCGAGTGGTACGAGTCCACACGTGATTTCGTGATAGGAAACATTTTTGCGTTGCTTGGCGAGTACGACTTTGTCTTTTTATTCTATTTTGCGGTGTGCACCGTCTTCTATTTCTTTATGGAAGAAAAGTGTGTAAAGGATAAGGGACTTACGATACTTTCTTTCATTTTTGCCGTGCTTGTCCCGATAGGACAGTGCGCAAGAGATTTCAAGACCGTTTCATATCTGTTTTTAAGCGTTGTGAACGTTATCAAGTTTATCCTGATAACGACCGGATTTACGATGTTCTTTATCGCGATGCTCGGATTTTTAAAGGCATTTTTTCAAAAAAAAAACTTCCTGAAAACTGAAGGCGATAAACCGGGATTTTTCGATAAGAAGCCTTTTCTTAAGGCTTTTGTCGTGCTGTTTTCGGTTTACGCTCTTGTTACGCTCATCTGTTACCCCGGAAACATAAATGCCGACACGATCGGCCAGATATATCAGGTTTACGGTGAGATGCCCTTCAGCGAGCATCATCCCATCCTTTCGACGCTTCTTGTGGGCGGGCTCGTAAAGCTTTTTGACAGCATAACGGGCTCTATGGCGCCGGGACTTTTTGTCTATACGCTCTTACAGTGCGCTATGCTTGCGGCTGCGCTTTCTTTGTCCGTTTTTGCGCTTGCAAAGAAAGGTCTTAAGAATTCGTGCCTGCTTGTACTTACGCTTCTTTATGCGATCACTCCGGTTTATACAAATATTGTGAGCACTGCGATAAAGGATGTGCCGTTCATGGCGTTCGTGATAGTTTATGCGGTGCTTACGATCCTGTATATCGATGACGCAACGCGGATAACCGACGTAAAGTTTTTGGCGGGTCTTATCGCAAGCGGGACGTTCATGGTGCTTCTCAGAAACAACGGCATATATATGCTGGTTCCGACCGGACTTGTGCTATGGCTTTATGGCCTAAAGAAAATGAACGCAAAAGAGCGGGTCGTGTCGTTCATAGGGCTCTTTTTTGCGGCAGCGGTGCTCGGAGTCCTCATAAATGCGGGACTTTCAAAGGCTGTCGGAGCCGAAAAGGTAGCCAAAGGCGATATGCTTTCGCTTCCTTTCCAGATGCTTGGGCGTTACTACACCGAATTTCCCGATGACTTTAGCGACAAAGACCGTGCGGCCATCGAAGCTGTGCTGGGACCGATCGACAATTCGCTTGACGGATACAATCCCGATCTTGCCGATCAGATAAAGGTTAAATACAGATCGGAAGCCACGACGGGCGAAGTGATATCTTTCATGAAGACTTTTGGCAGGCTTTTCTTTAAGCATCCGCTTGCTTACATCGACGGATTTACAGTGCACGTTTACGGCTGGGTGAGCCCGGTCGTGACTGCCGAGAAACGATACGAGACTCCCGATGATGATTTTTTGACGCCCGTGGGTATAGCGGAGGTGATCGACAAGGGAATGGTGTTCTTATATCGATTCCTCGATCGGATCTCGATACTCGGAGCGCTTGAAAATGTTGCATTCTGGGTATGGGTTTACGCGTTCGTTTTCTTGTTGCAGAGTGAAAAGAATTTAAAGAAATACAGACTTTTTGGCGTATATATGTTGATCGCGCTTTTGATATGTTTTGCCGCTCCCGCATTTTTGGAGCATGTTCGCTACGGATTCCCGATACTTATGACGGTTCCGTTCGTGTTCTTTTTCACGCTTTCGGTGAAAGACGATAAGACCGCAAATTAAGATTTCACAAAGGTTTTTTAACCAATTATTATACGGATAGTTTTTGCAAAAGCGGCGTGTTAATGGTATAATTAGATTGGCTAAATGCCGAGCAAAAGAGTAAAGGTAATATAATGGAAGTCAATATGGAAAACGACCAGGTCGATACTTGGAACGAGTTAACCCTGGTATATAAATCTGCACTCAAAGAAATAAATACTAAGCTCGAAATATTAAACGACGAATTTCAGCACGTTCATCAGTACAATCCCATCGAGCACATTAAATCAAGACTCAAGACTCCCGAGAGTATCGTTAAAAAGCTCAAGAAATACGGGCAGGAATCTACGATCGAGAACATGATCTCGTACGTTAACGATATTGCCGGTGTCCGTATCATATGCAGTTTTACGAGCGATATTTTCAGGATCGCCGATATGCTCTCAAATCAGTCCGACATCAAAGTGGTCGAAGTGAGAGATTACATAAGTTCTCCGAAGCCTTCGGGATACAAGAGCTATCACATGCTTGTCACGGTTCCCATCTATCTTTCCGACAAGATCGTCGATGCGATGGTCGAGATTCAGATAAGAACCGTTGCGATGGACTTCTGGGCAAGTCTCGAGCACAAGATCAACTACAAATTCGAAGGAAACGTTCCCGATTATATCAGGACGGAACTCGTAGAATGCGCACATATGGTTTCAAGCCTTGACGATCGAATGATGTCGATCAACGAAGAGGTTCGCCGCCTCGGCGGTGAAGCCGAAACAGAGGCATAACAGTTATCGGAGGAAGAAAATGGACGGCTTTATGGAAAAAGTAGCTCAGAACCTTGGCACAGAGGATATCATCCGCGCCAATTCGGAGGCTGAGGCAAGAGAATTTGAAAATGTTAAAAGCAAGATGAACGAGTACGAAAACAAGGTTTCCGATTATGAGACCAAGGTTGCCGATTATCAGAGCAAAGTGGCCGATTACGAGAACAAGGTTACCGGGTACGAGGACATCCTTTCCGAGATCAGACGCTTAAATCTTAAGAGCGTTGAGACAAACGAGATGACAAACCAGCTTGTGAGCACAAGCGTTGAGCGTCTCGAAGAATACAGAAACGGCGGCGTCGGCAAAGATTTAAGCGAAGACATCGACTCCATCAAAGAGACCTTAAAAGATCAGGAGGAGTACATTCACAAAGAAAACGTTCGCGTTTACAGAAATGTACAGGCATCCATCGTTGATGAGTTAAGGCTTCAGACCGAAGCACTCGGTGTTCAGAACAAGATGCTCGAGAAGAAGTTAAAAGGTATTAAGGGTCTTGCCGTTACGGTTTTGGTTTTCAGTCTGATCGGTATGTCGGGGGTAGTGGCAATATTGTTACAGCTTATGGGAATCATTAACTTATCATTTTGATCCGGATAAAGTGATCGTCAGAGCGGACCTTTGAGGTCCGCTTTTTTCTTTATTCGGAATTACCTATATTTAAGCATATGGACAGGATTATTTTTCATATAGACGTCAATTCGGCTTTTCTAAGCTGGACTGCGGTCGATCTTTTGAATAAAGGTTACGAGACGGACTTAAGAGAAGTGCCCTCGATAATAGGAGGGGACAGAGAGAAACGTCACGGTATAGTGCTCGCCAAATCGATCCCGGCAAAGAAATACGGTATCGTGACTGCAGAGCCTATTGTCAGTGCGTTCAGAAAATGCCCCGATCTTATCATGGAACCGCCGAACTTTAAGATCTATTCGATGTTCAGTCATGCGCTCATGGACTATCTTCATACGCTCACTTCCGACATAGAGCAGGCAAGTATAGATGAGTGTTATCTTGATTTCACCCCCATAAGGCACATGTACGAGTCTCCCGTTGCGTGTGCGGATATGATCCGTAAAACCGTCAGAGAAAAGTTCGGTTTTACGGTAAACGTAGGTATTTCGGACAGAAAGGTGCTTGCGAAGATGGCTTCCGATTTTCAGAAGCCCGATAAGACGCACACTCTGTTTTCTTATGAGATAAAAGAAAAGATGTGGCCGCTTCCGATTGAAGATCTTTTTCTTTGCGGAAAGAGTTCTTCGGCAGCGCTTCATAAGATTGGTATCTCTACGATCGGTGAGCTCGCCACGGCAAGCAGAGAAGTGCTCAGGATCAATCTAAAGAGCATGGGCGATCTTCTTTGTGATTTTGCGAACGGAATAGATGACTCCGGTGTAAATACCGAGCCCGATGAGATAAAAGGAATAGGCAACTCGACAACGGTCGATCACGACGTGATCGAAAAGGAGGAGGCTTACGAAATATTGTATTCGCTTGCCGAATCAGTTTCTTCGCGCCTTAAGAAGCATGGTTTTCTGGCAAATCTCGTTACGGTCGAGATCAAGTACGCAACGTTTAAATCTGTTTCAAGACAGGGCGGGACCGATAGCCCCATAGAGACTGCAAAAGCGATACACGAATCCGCAAAGTCACTGTTTGACAGCCTTTGGAACGGCGAGCCGATAAGGCTTCTGGGTATCAGGACCACGAAGCTGGTATCTGTCGATGAACCTGTCCAGTTAAGCCTTTTTGACATGATGGGCGAGGAAAATAAAAATGAAGAAACCGGGCCTCGCGATACCAAAAAGCAAAAAGATCTTGAGGATGCGCTTTCAAAGATAAGAGAACGTTTCGGCGACGATGCGGTCACAAAGGGGAAGGTCAAAAACACCGATAAAACGCATGGATAAAGCGGTCGGCTTGCTGTAAACTTGACCGAAAAGTCTATTGTTGGTAGAATGATTAAGTTGTTGAAATTATGGGGTTATAAGACATTACCATGGTATTGATTTCTAGATTTCATAAAAAATGCAGAATTTCATATCTTAGAGTTGCCCTGCTTGCTGCATTTCTTGCAGCGCTCTTTACGCCTTCCGTTCGCCTTTTTAAGAGCGAAGGAAACAACATATTTACCGTTATGGTAGACGGAAAAGAGATGGGAACCGCAGACACCGAGCTCGATGCGAGACGAATCATCAACGAAGCGCGCAGACAGATCGCAGGTGCCAGCAATGACCTCGTTTTAATAGACGCGGAGACAAAGATCGTCGGCTCCGAGGTTTTAAAAGGGGTTGTCGATGACCGTGACGAAGTCATAAAAAACGTAGTTTCGGAATTCAAAAAATCTGTGAAGGATACGATGCAAAGATCGTACACCGTCAAGATTGACGAGTTCATGGTGAACGTGGCCAGCGATTCGGATGTTATAGCGGTTCTTGAGGCATCGCTCAAAAAATACGATGAAGACGGCAAGTTCTATGTCGAACTTATTCAGGACACTTCCAGAGAGCTTCCCGTGCTCATTCCCGTCATCCATAAGACCGAGCAGGAAGAACCCGAAGAAGACCCCGTTACCGCCGCATCCATCATGGGCGAGGACGGTATATTTAAAGCTTTCGACGAAGTATTGGAAAATATCGAAGTTGATATAGAGCCTTCCTTTGACGATTACGATTACGGCATAACCGACATGCAATTCTACAATGCGGTCGAGATAGTTGAATCGTATCTTCCTTCAAAAGAGGTAAAACCTTTGGATTTTGCGATCGAAGCGGTAACAAAGGACAAGGTTCAAAAGACGACCTACGAAGTTAAGTCAGGCGATACGCTTTCGGGCATTTCGGCCAAGACAGGCGTTTCCGTGGAAGATCTCGTTGCAATGAACGACATCTTAAAAGACGAGCGTTCGACCATCCATGTCGGCGACGAACTCATCATAACGGTTCCCAAGCCCGAACTGAGCGTCGCATACGATTCGCTTTTCTATTACGAAGGAACGTACGAAGCTGACGTGATCTACGTATATAACGACGACTGGTACACCACCAAAGAAGTTACGCTTCAGGATCCCGTTTCCGGATATCACAAAGCCGTAGAGAAAACGAGCTACATAAACGGTGATCTCGTCGGAACCGAGATCATAAAAGAAGAAGTGGTTGCGGAAGCAGTTCCGAAGATCGTGGAAAAGGGTACCAAGATACCTCCTACATACATCTGGCCTTGCTCAAGCTGGAGGATCACGAGCGGATACGGCGCTTACAGAACCGTTACCGTAAGAGGTATGACATCGTACCATCCCGCTATCGATATCGGAATGCCGATCGGTTCAAGCGTATGGGCATCCTGCGGTGGTACCGTAGTACAGGCAGGCTGGATGTCAAGTTACGGATACGTTGTATTCATCAACCACCCTGACGGACGTCAGACAAGATATGCTCACCTAAGTCGTGTTCTTGTAAGCAACGGACAGACTGTTGCCCAGGGACAGAAGATAGCACTCAGCGGTAATACCGGTGCATCGACCGGACCTCACCTCCACTTCGAGATGAGACAGGGCGGTTCTCCCATCAACCCGCTCAACGCTGTCGAAAGATAAATAAAGTTTGTTTAGCGAGGCGGTTTCTACCGCCTCGCTTTTTTTGCCCCCGGGGGACGGCGTGTTGGTTTATTTTGGACTTGAGTGGGAGTGGAATATCAATATATTGTGATTTTTGCCATGTTATGTAACCGTTTTGACAAAGATATTGATTTGTGTTATATATCTTATGATATTGTAATTATACCCTCATGCGACAACAGTGTCGCATAGACATTACGAAGATTTTTTCGCCGCACTTATTGTGCGATATACATATACTTCTTGATAGGATGGACGAGAATGAATCAGTACGCGATCAAGGGTGGTAATCCCCTTGTAGGCGAAGTGGAGATCGGAGGAGCAAAGAACGCAGCTCTTGGTATTCTTGCGGCTTCACTTCTTGCCGATGAGACTGTTGAAATAGAAAATGTTCCCGACCTTAGGGATACGAACGTAATGCTCGATGCGTTAAGAAGCATCGGTGCATACGTGGAAAAGGTAGACAGACATACGGTTCGTATCAACGGATCGACCATTTCCACCACGTTACTTGATATCGACAGCATTAAAAAGATAAGAGGCTCCTATTATTTCGCCGGAGCATTACTTGGAAAATATAAAAACGCGGAAGTTGCACTTCCGGGCGGATGTAACATCGGAAGCCGCCCCATAGACCAGCACATCAAGGGCTTTAAGGCTCTCGGTGCAACGGTTGAGATTGAGCACGGCTGTATAATCGCCGAGGCCGAAAAACTTACCGGAAGTCACATTTATCTGGACGTTGTATCCGTCGGCGCAACCATTAACGTCATGCTTGCATCCGTTATGGCTGAAGGACAGACATATATCGAAAACGCGGCTAAAGAACCTCACGTCGTAGACGTTGCAAACTTCTTAAACAGCATGGGTGCCTCCATAAAAGGCGCAGGTACGGACGTCATCCGTATCAAAGGCGTAGAGAAGCTTCACAAGGCTCATTATTCGATCATCCCCGATCAGATAGAGGCCGGAACGTTTATGCTCGCCGCAGCGGTCACAAAGGGCGATGTGCTTGTAAAGAACATCATCCCCAAGCATCTTGAGTCCATAACTTCAAAACTGCTTGAGATCGGCTGCGAAGTGGAAGAGTCCGACGACGCTATCCGTGTCGTAAGCGCAAAGCCTTTCAGGACAACAACGGTCAAGACGCTTCCGTATCCCGGTTTTCCTACCGATATGCAGCCTCAGATTGTTGTTGCGCTCGGCCTTGCCGAAGGAACCAGCATCGTTACAGAGAGTATTTTTGAGAACAGATTCAGATATGTGGACGAGCTCACAAGACTCGGCGCAAACATAAAAGTTGAAGGCAATACCGCAGTTATCGAGGGAGTTGCCCGTTACAGCGGCGCCAACATCTCCGCGCCCGACCTTCGTGCCGGAGCCGCACTTGTGGTAGCCGGGCTTGCAGCCGAAGGCTTCACGCTCATCGACGACATTCATTTCGTTGAAAGAGGATACGAAGACTTCCCTGAGAAGCTCAGATCTCTCGGTGCTCAGATCGAAGTTGTGAGCGACGAAAAGGAATATCAGAGATTCAAACTTGAAGTAGTTTAAAATGCAGTAATGTACAAAGAAACCCGTGTCGTAAAGCACGGGTTTTTCGTTTAAAAAGGCCCGCTGTCGTATGTGACGCGGGCCGGTTTCTTTGCTTTTTATATAATTGCTTCAATGTAAACATCGGGGAGCGTGGAGAGGTCGATAAACTCGTCTCCGCTTTTGATGGTGGGCTTTGCGAGCGCCGAGCGGTTTATAAAGACCACGTCGCCGATACGGCCGTCGCTAAGCTTTACACGCTGGAGCATGTAGGTGTTAACGATGTTTTCAAGAAATGTCATTATGAAGTGCGTTTCGTACTTCTGAAGGCCCTCGGACTCGAAGATCTCAACAACCTTGAAAGGACACATGGGACCTCTGTAAACTCTGGCGGAAGTCATCGCATCGTAAACGTCTGCGATCGCAACCATCTTTGCGTACATGTCGATCTTGGAATTTCTGATACCGAACGGATATCCCGAACCGTCGCATCGTTCGTGGTGCATTAAAGCCGCATTCATGATGGCTTCGGGAATGTCGAAGGTCCTCAATATGTTATAGCCCTCAAGCGTATGCTTCTTAACTATCGTATACTCGTTATCCGTAAGCTTGGCAGGTTTTTTGATGATGTTTTCGGGAATGGAGATCTTTCCTATGTCATGCAAAAGTCCGCAAAGCGTTGCAAGGCGTGTCTGTTCCTCGGTAAATTTGAGCCATCTTGAAAAAACATTGCAGATGAGCGCCACATTTATGCTGTGTACATACGTAAGATCGTCGTACTGGCGCATGTTGTGGAGCATGTCAAATACGTTAAGATAACCGTCACTGCTGGTTAAGATCTCATTTATGCAGTCAAGTAAGGAATTAAGATCAAGATCGGAATTGCGCCCGGCAACCGAATCGAGCATGTTCTTAAACTTCGGTACTTCTTCGTCAAAACGGGCTTTGAATTCGATAAACTGGGGACTTTTCTTAATCTTTTCGGAATAGGAAAGATTCTCCGGGGCTTCCGGACTTGCAAGATATTCTTCCGACATGTCGTCTTCGACACGAACGTTGATGATCGAATAAAATTCAAGCTTAGTAATGGTCCTGTCGGTAAGAACAAGGCCACGCGGAAGAATCAATTGGTTGTTGTATGTATATACGTCCTCGGCTGTGATCATTCCCGGCACGAGGTCGGCCGTACTTACACGTTTCATAGTAATCCCCTGAAAAATAAAGTATCGCAATCGATAAACAGTCGCGATGCCTTTAAAAACTGTTTAATAATTATACTTTCTTTATGCAAATAAATCAATCTATATTGACATATTTGTCGCTACGATGTATATTCAACTCATCTCTTATTCAGAGTGGTGGAGATACATAGGATCTGTGAAGCCACGGCAACCCCGAGAGGAAGGTGCCTACCTGAGCGAGACGTCCGTAAGGACACTTCGAACAATAAGAGGATTGAAACAGTGCAGACAATCCGCTTATGTTCAGACATAAGCGGATTTTTTTCATTATCATTCAATCCTTAATCAACCAAAGAAAGGATACCTAAATGGAAAAAAGACTTTTTACTTCCGAATCGGTGACCGAAGGTCACCCCGACAAAGTCTGTGATGCGATCTCAGACGCCATTCTCGATGCCTGCATGAAGCAGGATCCCCAAAGCCGTGTGGCTTGCGAAACAACCGCATGTACAGGCTTTGTACTTGTTACCGGTGAGATCACCACAAACGCATACGTTGACATTCAAAACGTAGTAAGAGAGACCGTTAAAGAGATCGGATACACCAAGTCAGAGTACGGATTTGACGGAAATACCTGCGCGGTGTTAGTAGCTATCGACGAGCAGTCAAGCGATATAGCAATGGGCGTTGACAAGGCGCTTGAAGCAAAAGAAGGCGCTCTTAAGGATGACCTTGATACCGGCGCCGGCGATCAGGGTATGATGTTTGGTTACGCTACAAACGAGACTCCCGAACTTATGCCTTATCCCATCTCACTTGCTCACAAGCTTGCTTTGCAGCTTACAAAAGTAAGAAAAGACGGAACACTCAAATATCTTCGTCCCGACGGAAAAACACAGGTTTCGGTAGAGTACGACGAAAACGGAAAGCCCTTCAGACTTGAAGCTGTTGTCCTCTCAACCCAGCACGACGATGACGTTACCCAGGAGCAGATTCACGAAGACATCAAGAAATACGTATTCGATCCCATCCTTCCAAAGGACATGGTTGATGCCAACACAAAGATCTTCATCAATCCTACCGGACGTTTCGTGATCGGAGGACCTCACGGCGATGCAGGTCTTACCGGACGTAAGATCATCGTTGACACCTACGGCGGATATGCCCGTCACGGCGGCGGAGCTTTCTCCGGAAAAGACTGCACAAAGGTTGACAGAAGTGCTGCATACGCAGCCAGATACGTTGCAAAGAACATCGTTGCAGCAGGCCTTGCCGACAAGTGCGAGATCCAGCTTTCATACGCTATCGGCGTTGCACAGCCCACCTCCGTACAGGTTGATTCATTCGGCACCGGCAAGCTTTCCGACGCAGAACTTACCAAGATCGTCAGAGAAAACTTCGACATTCGTCC
>JAEEGI010018645.1_pt1 | contig 14085 bp, 10 predicted proteins | sample 8958751 | NCBI WGS metagenome assembly JAEEGI01 (sample SAMN16246545, study PRJNA631951) | gut metagenome | biome: gut microbiome; feature: rumen; material: KS-attached | host: Bos | place: Iran: Karaj | collected 2018-10
TTTTATAAATTCCATTATTAAGTAAGCAAACAGAATTATTATCAGGATTATTAATATAACAACAAGAAGCATTTTCAATAGAATTTATAAAACAGTCATTTTCATTTTTAGGATTTTCACCACAAACAGAATAAGATTGATTTTCAGGAATATCACCAGGTTTATAACCACAATCTAATTCAACTGCAATATTATCAGGTGATAATCCAATATCCATTGATGATATAAATGGTGTTATGAATATTTGACTTTTTGGAACGAATACACATAATGTTTCTTCTTTTTCCATTAAACTTACATGAGCGAAACAACATATTGAATTTTTACTTGAGTCATCTTTACAATCTTTAAATGATTTTGGATCTTTTACACCACATGTTTGAGTATTTATTTGGTTTAATATTTGTAAAAATATTATATGGAATATTATTAACATTTTTTATTTTATTTTTTTTTATTTTTTTTTTTAATTTTGTTTATTTTTTTTATTTATGAATTAAATTTAAAATGGAAAATTAATTAAAAATTTAAATTGATTATTGTTATTTATTTTTAAATTTATATGTTAATTAATTTATGATTATTACTTATTGTATTGATGAAATAACATTTTTTATTATAATTAAACATTTTGTTTTATTAATTATTCTAATTATAAAATATTTTTGAATATTAGAGTAAAAATTTTAATTTGACCAAAAAAGTGATTATAAACTTAAGTTTCATAAAAGTAATTTTAAAAGGAAAAAACCATATTTTATTCTTGAAAATTCATTTATTAACTTTAATTTTATTTACCTATTTAAATTTCAATTAAATTTCATTATTTTCAACAGGAATAGCAATCATGCCTATAAATTATTTTTTTCCTTATTTTAAAAAATACTTCATTTTCCAATTTTTAAATATTATTAATTAGTAATTTATGTTGAATGAAATTTAAAAACATTCTCTTTTGAAAAAACCAATAATTTGAGAATAAAAAAAATTTTATTTTTTTTTTTAATTACATAATGGTCTATACTTCTTTTGCACTTAAAATAAAATTTAATTCTTACATAACCATTAACATATAATAAAAAAATAATGCTTCATTCATATTTAAGTAAAAAAAAAAAGGAAAAAAAAGATGAAGACACGTTTTCTTCAAAATTATATTTTAATTTAGAAAATTTTGCTTTTCCTTCTCAAAATTTACCAGACCCAAATGTTTCAATAAATACAACTTTAAATTCTAAAAACGAAACTTTACCAATAAGACAATATTTATCAAAAGACCTTTTAGACACAATAAATTCTTCAATTTTAGAAAATGAAATAAACGAAAGTGATATATTATTTTCATCACTTCATAATTATAATAATAATAATCAAAATATAAAAGAAGAAGAAGAAGAAGAAAAAGAAGAAGAAGAAAAAGAAGAAGAAGAGGAAGAAGAAGAAGAAGAAATTTTTAAATTTAATAAAAGTATAAATAAACTAAAAGATAAAAATAGTAACTACAATAAAATAAAAAATGTAAATAATATTAATGAAGAAAATTGTGATATAATTATTCCAATAAGAAAAAAAAAGAAAAATAAAAAAAATTTTGAAGTAAGAGAAGGGGATTGGACTTGTTATTTTTGTAAAAATTTAAATTTTTCTTTTAGAAAAAAATGTAATCGATGTGGAGTAAATAAAGATTATTCTGAAAGTCAACATGATAAATGTATGGAACATGTTTTATCAATAATTAATGATAATGAAAGAAAAAGAAAAAAATCTTCTTCTCAATGAAGAATTATAAATTTTGAATTCTATTATTTAAAAATATATATTTAATTAGTCATTTTTGCTTATATACACCAAATTAATTTTTCTTTTGTAATTTGAAGAGTATTGTAATTAATTTATTTTATTTCTATTAATATAAACTGCTAAAAAAGTTAAATTGATTTTTTTATTTTAGTGTTTTAATATTTTTGGTGTTTGAAACATAAATTTTACTTTTAATTTTGGACTATTTTTTTTTTATTTATTTTATATTTTTTTTGATAAAAACTGAAATATAATATATAAATTTGATATTTTTTATTTTAAATTCTAAGAAAATTTTCAAATGGTTTTATTATATGTTCTTTAATATTTATATTATTAATAGAATCTATATTTGAAAATTTATTTAAAAGTTCTTTTGAATAATTATATAAATCATTGAATTTATCATTAAAATTTTTGCCAAAGACTTCATATCTTTTTTTTATTATATATTCATCTTTTTCTTTATCATCAACTAAATTAAATATATCATTAATTTTATCTATACTTTTTTCAGTATTATATGATTGTTTAACAATAAAAATATTATTATCATTTTTTTTAAATAGAGCAATTCTTCCTTCTTTTAATTCATCATTTTCAAATTTTCCATAAAAGCCCATATCATTATTTTCAAAAAAAAAAGCATTTTCATCATTTTTTCTTCCATTATCAAATTTACCATAATAAACAAAATAATTTTTTTCATTTTTTGTAATAGAATAACCATTTATGAAATTATCATCTTCAAAATTACCATAAATAACATCATAATTACTATTATTAAATTTAATTGAATTATTTGAAAATTTCCAAATGTAAAAACCTTTTCCATTTTTTTTCCCATTTTTCCAATTTCCAATATATAATTCTTCTAAATTAGTTTCATTATAATAAAAATAAATACCATATCCTTCTTTGACATCATTTTTCCATTGACCAATATATTGATCTTGATTTTCATAATAATAATTACCAATTAAACATTTTTTTAATTGATTTGATAAAATACCAATATAACAAAATGATGTTGTAATTTTAGTTAAATAATTTTTTTCTTTTATATCATTAGTATTAACTTTATTATTGTAATATTTAAAAAGAGAAATTTCATCTTTATATTCGTTCATTGTTCTTAAAGAAGATTCTATTCTTAATAAATCAAATATTATTGGTTGAATTGGAATTGTAGATGAACTTTTATTTACTGGAACAATAAATTTATTAATTAAATTATAATTTTCATTTTTTTTTTTTGGTGTATGAATACTATAAGAAGGTGAATATTCATCTTCTTTAAATATATTTTCCATTATTATTATAAATTATTATTAAAATAAATAAATAATATCCGTTAAAAAAAATATTATTTTATAATATTAATACATAATTTTATTTATTTTAAATAAACGATAATAGTATTATACCTTCTAAAAATATAATTCTTATTCATCAAATATATAAACTTTACATTTTTTGAAAAAATGATTAAAATTAAACTCCAAAATAAGCTCCACTATAAGAATAAAATTTTCTTATTGTCTTAGGTTTAAAAAAAGTTTTTAAAAATTTACTGTTACTAATATTTTTCATTTTTTTAAATCTTGAATAATCTTTACTAAACCTATATTCTTCATTATTATTTCTACGATCAGTTAATTCATCAAGATCATTAAATCTATCTTTTAATTTGACAATTTTAATTAATTGTTGAACTTTATTAATATTCTCTTCACATAAATCAGAATTTTCTAAATTTTTATAATCAATCATATTAAATTTATTCAAAGCGTCTCCCATTTTATCTAATTGAATTTTTAATTTTAATTTTTTCCTTCTTTTATAATCAGTTAAACATTTTTCACATTCATTTTCATATTGAATATAATTTTCTAGGAAATGTTTTTTAATTAAATCTAAATATTTTAATTTTCCAATATTCATTAATTGAGTATCATTTTTTTTATTTTTTCTTATTGAAAAATTATTTTTTTCTAATTCATTTATTGAGTTTGGAACAGTTTTTTTTTTACTATTAACTCTTAAATTTGAATTATTACTTTGATTTAAAATTAAAGGAAGTTGATTTATTGATTCTTTAAATAAATTATTATATGTTTTTTCAAAGTTTGAAATAGATAAAATTTCTTTTTTATTTGTATGCTTTTTTTGAGAAAATAAATTTACTGGTTTTATAGGAGAATCTATATTTTCATTTATTGTTAATAATTTACTAATTTGAGTTTGAGATTGAGATTGATATGTTGTACTATTATTTCTTGAATTTTTTTTAAAAGAATTTCTTGTTGGTTTATCATTCAGAAAATTAAATTCTGATTTATCTTCATATACATTTATTGATTCCGGTTTCAATTGACCTTTTATTACTAACCATTTTGGAGTCTTTATCATTATATTTTTTTATATTAATTATACAATTTTATTTTTACAATTTTTTTATTTTTAACGTAATAATAATTACCATAAAAGAATTGTCTACCCAGGTTGAACAATTATTTAGAAAAACAAAAATTTTTTAAAAATCCAGATGGTTATTTCTAAATATTATATATGTTAATGTTATTATAAAAAAGAAAGCATTACTTACTTATTTTAACAAATCTTAAGTTTAATTTATTTTATTGATAAAATAGTAAATTTAGAAAAAAGAATTGATTAAAATTCTGATAGTTAGCATTAAATAAAGAAATAAATATTTTCTTTAAATAAAAATAAAAAGTATACCTTTATTCTCTTTCTTTATAATTAAAAATAATTAAATATGCAAAAAAATATTATCTAAAATTAGGAGAAATTAAATTTTGAAAGCCAAAATCAACTGAATATCCTTAAGTTAAAAAAGAATATATTTTTTGAATTTTATCCAATAAATTAAATAATTTCTTTTATCATGAAAAATTATATATTAGTATTTCATCTGAAATCAAAATTAATTATAATACTATAAAAAAATGATATAGGATATAACTTAGAATTGAAATTTCCAACAAAAACAAAACTCATATTATCAATTACTTCCTAAATAATCCATTTACTAAAGTTTTATTTTTGTAAAAATAGTTTAAAAAAGAATAGGATTAGGAATATAATATGGGAAATAAAAATGATATTCTTATATATTTGAATATGATTATAAATAAAACATTTCTAAAAATACGGAAAACATAATAATATTCAAAGATGGAATATGAAACATTAAGTGGAGCAACTACAATCTTTAAATCTAACAAGTATTTCACTGAAATTATTATTTATATATCTATAGGTATGACACCATATCACAACTATTGATAAAAAACCCTTCTTTCAATATATGAGAGAAAAATTTATTTATTTTTTGAGGTAAGAAAAAATGAAAATAGATAGAACAAAAAAGATAACATTTATATTTAAAATCTTATATAATATATTATGGCTAATTAATTGATTCCCTGAAAATATTATATTTAAAACATAGAAAGAAATGAAAAATTAATACACTTCAGTTAAAAATGTTCTATTGATTAAAATTATAATTTTGAAAAAAAATAATTATTTCATAAAGAAGAAGATTAGCATATATTTAGTTTTTTTATTTGAATATTTTTATTTTTCTATTATGACATGTTTGAAAAAAGAACAACTTTCAATTCGAATAACTAATCTTGATATTGATATAATTTGAATAGACTTATCTATTCTGGTATTTAATTACTTTTATAATATTTTATGATTAATTTATATTTAATTTTTTTATTTTTTAATTTAATTTTCTTTATTTCTTTATAATATAAATTATTATTGAAATTAATTTTATGGGGCTATCTTATAATATAATTAAATTTTAAAAGCTCAAAAAATATAAAATTTATTTTAATATTGACAATTGTATTTATAAAAATAAAGCAAAATCATTTTAATCTAATGATATATATATCAACAATAATATTAACTACTTTTCAAAACTCTCATAAACCATAAATTAAAATTTTACCCACTAAACTTATAAAAATACTTTTTTTAAAATTAAATTTTAATAAAGCTAATAAATTTTTCCACATATTTAAAAAAACAAGAAGTATACATAAAATTAACTATAAGTTAATAATCAAAAAAATAAAAAATTTTTTTTTTCAAAGATAACTTCAATTATTTTGTATTTGACAATATCCTTCATAAAAAAAATTAGTCCTAGCTTTATTTCCATGATATTTAATAGCATATTGATCATAAGCTCTTGCAGCATCTTCTTCAGATTCAAAATTTCCAATATATGTTTTCTTTCTATTAATCATAATTAAAACTTGCCATCTATTTCCATTTCTAGAAACTCCTCTATATTTACTACTTCTTTTATATATATTTTGTAAATTATATAATCTTAATTCTTCTTTTTTTAATTCTAATTCCTTGTCTTTTATTTTTGTAATTTTAAAAATTTTTGACTTTGGATAATTATTTATTATTATTCTTGATCTTTTTTTATTTATGTAATTTGGGGTTGAAATACTTGATTCTGGAAAATATGAATTTTCAAAATTAAAATTTAAATTTAAATGATTCATATTATTTAAAAGAGAGATTAAGTGCTTAAAGGTATTTATTGAATTGAAAATATTTTTTGTTTCGGTTTCAACTGTGTTTTTATCGGATATTATTTTGTTATGAAGGGCCCTAATAATATTATTTAATGTTTCTTACTTTAAATCTGAAATAGAAAAGTTATTAACATTATTCATTTTATTAGAAAATATCATTTATAAAATTTTGCGATGTTTATTATTATTATATTTTCAAAAAAATAATTAATTTATTTCATAAATTATACTGTTTTAATTAGTAAATATTAAAATATAGAATATTATAAATTACATATTAAAATAATTTTATTTTATATTTTTTATATCATCCCTTACAATATTATTTAATTTGTATCTTATATATTAGATAATACAATAATATATATATATAATTTGTTTATTATCCTTTTTTAAATCATTTAAACTTTTTTAGACATATATATATTAATAATAATATCAAAATATAAAGAAAACAAACTTATTTTGTAATTTAATAATTCCTTGAAAAATAATTAAAATATTTTTCATAATATGATTCATTAACCAATAATTTGAAATTAATTTTAATATAAAATTCAAATTCTAAACTATTTAATAATTCAGGATTAAAACTTCCGACTTTTGCATAAAAAGAAATCCCATAAAAAATATCTTCATTAAATTTAATACTTAAAACAATGCTTACCATTATAATTCTATATATATTATTTAAAGTGAGAATATACCCATTTATTTCACAAAAATAATCAATATACACAATTGCAAGAATTAAAGTTGAAATATTAATTTTACAATAATAAAAAATTCTTTTTAAATAATTTTCTATTGAAATACAAGGAAGATAAATGGAACAAAAATTATCTTTTTTTGAAATTAAATTGTTATAATTGATATAATTATCATTGATTATTTCTTCTAAATTTGAAGCAATAGAAGAAATAATTTTTAAATTTTCTTCTGATATATTTCCATTATTTTCTTTATAATATTTAAAATTTTCATTTATGTCAGTGTTTTTAGGGGAATTCCAAATATTATCTGAAACATTTATCGAATATAAACTTATAAATGATTTTTCCATATTAACCCAAAAAATTTTAAAAAATTAAATATCACCAAATAAGAAAAAAAAAATAAAATCATTTAGAAAAAAATTAAAAAATTTTAAAAAAATGGAAAACCCAAAAATAACAACAGAAAAAACAAATGAAGAAGATGCTCCTTTAAAATACATATTCCAAATAGTAACAGATCCTTCATCTTATTCAAATATATTTACAAAAGAAAACTTTAAAACATTAGAAAAATGGGGTTTAACTCAAAATATGGAATTAACTAAATTTCGTTTTAACACATCAATAACATTAACTGATATAGATCGTTTTTTAAAAGATTTATTTAATGATCCAACAATAAAAAAAAATTTCCCTCCAATTTCAAAAATAATACCTGAAGAAGGTGATGAGATAAAAAATATAAAATATAAAATATTAAGAACAAGTGCAACAAATATGGATATATTTGATAAAATATATGAAAATAATTTAGCATCTCAAGAAACAGGATATATATTTCAAGATTATGATATATATATTGAAGATATTACTGTTAGTGATAAATTAAAACAAAGTTTATTAGTTGAAGATTCTGAAGCTTTTTCTGTTTTTGATGAAAATACAAGAGAAGAATTTTTGTTTCATATTTTTAGTAGAATTGTTATTGGAGGGTCTCTTTGTCAATATGAAAATACTGTTTTTCCTTATTTAGAAATGACTAAATGTTTTTATAAAGATTTAGTTAATGCTATTAAAGATAATGAAAGTAATAAAATTATTATTAGAAGTATTCCTATTCAAATTTTAGATGTTGAAAAATGTGATTTGTATAGAAATAAGTTTCATCCACAAAATTTCTTTTATATTGTTATCGATCCTGCACAAAGATATGTTCATTTGTGGTATCATAATTGGGTGCCCTTTTGGTAAAATAATTCATTTTTTTTATTATTTTTTAAAGAATTTTTTTTTAATTTTTTATTGAATATGTAACTTAAATAAAAATTTTATTTAATTTAATATCAATAAATATATATGAATTTAAATAAAGATAATATTCTTTCAAGGGCAAATAAAACTACTTCCAGTTTTTATTCAACTTCTTCTTTTAATAAAAGATTATTAACTTCATCTACTTTATCAAATACCAAAATTTTTGATAAAAATAATAGAATACCATTGAGAGATTATCATAAAAATTATTTGAAACTAAAATTATCAAAGAATGAAAAAATAATGAAAACAATTGATACTGAATCTCATCAATTATTTTTAACAAAATTAAATCCTGAATTACTTTTAGATGAAGAAGAATATACAGGAAAATATAAAACATTATCAAAAGATAGTTTTATTCCAATTCAACTTAAAAAATATAATATTTATCCTTATTATTCTTTAAGAGAGGACAATTTATCAGATTTTAAAAGAAAAATAAAAAGTGAAAGAAAAGCAAAAATGACATTAAAAATTCTTAAAAAAGAAAAAACAAATTTATTAGAATCTCAAAAAACTGAAATTGATAGATTCAAATTACAAATTTTTCAATTGTATTATTCAAAAGATTTATTAGATAAGTATACATATCAATTAAGAAAATACTGTAAATTTTTGTCAAAATTGATAGAAAAAGAAAAAACAACATTAAGAAAAATAATGTTAAAAGAAATAGAAGTAAAATCTTTGGTGAAAGATTTACAATCAAGAGTAGAAAAAAAAAAACAATCAATAATTGATGGAGAAAATTTTAGAAATTTTTTACTACGTGTAAAATATAAAGTTTCAAATTTAAAAGATTTACCATTGGATATAATAAAAATATATAAATTAGAAAAATATTTACCTGTAGTTCCACAACCTAAAAAACCTTTAAGTAAGAGAAATTCAACATTTGGAAGAAGAAAATCTTTTAATGAGAATTTTACAAAAAGATCTTCTTTTTTTAAAAAAAGAGGTTCTGTTGTTTTAAGTAAACCTACTCAAAAGGAAAATAAAATTTTTAAAAAAGAAGAAACTATACCTCCTCCAGTGATTTATCATTCTTTTGAAGAATATGATAATGATGTTCATAATATAAAACTTAATATTATAAAGTTATTTTCTATTCATAAAGAACAAAATAAAGAATTAGTTAATTTAAAAATTGAACAAAATCATTTACTTCAAAAAGGAAAAATTAAAGATGAAAAAGATAATTATGAATTTGAAAAGTTATCAGATAAATTAATTGTTTTAAAAAATGATAATATTAAATTAAGTAATACTTTAGAAACTATAAATACAATGAAAGCACAGAGAAAAGCTAAAAGAAAAATATATGAAAAATTAATAAAAATAATAAATAATTTACCAATTAATGTTGAAAAACAATTTGGTTGTGAACATTTTTATTCCATTATTAATTCAAGAGAAGAGTATTTTTTATATAAAGGAAATAAACAAGATTCTGTTTTATTTTGTTTGACAATTTTAGAACAAATATTAATGTCAACTATAACTAAATTAAATACTTTTAATAGAGGAATAAAAAATTCTTTAATTCTAGCACTTGTTAAAGCTAAAGTTGAAAATGAAAAAAGAAGAAATAATAATAAAATTAATATTGAATTAAAAAAAGAAAGAGAAAAACAAAGAAATGAAAATATTCTTCAAAAATTTAATAAAGTTTTATATCTTCCAAGAAGAAAAGTAAACACTGTTTATAAAGCTACTATTAATTCTAGAAATAGATCTGAAGGAAATACAGGTTCAGGGAAATCTTATGAGTTAAAATTAGAAAATGTTTTATTTTATGAATGATAATTATTACTTTTTCTTTTTTTATTATATATTATACTTTCATATATATATTAGATAATATTATTAATATTCAAATTTTGAATTTTTTTATTTTAAATTTATTTTTTAATAAATAAATGGATATAAAAAAACATCAAAAAAATATTTCTTCGCTCTCTCCTTTTAAACCAAATATTTTAAAAGAAAAATCAAATAATAAAACATATATTTTAGATACCAATCAACATTTAACAACAAAAAACAATGAAGAAAAAAATATTTTAAATGAATCAAAGAAAAGAAAGATAAAAAATACTAATATTTATATAGAATCTAAAGCTTTAAATATAAATAAAAATTATAATGATGAAGATAAAATATATTTACAAAGGCAAGAAAAAAGATTAAGGAAAATTAAGGATAAACTAAGATATGTTATTATTTCTCAATTTGGAATTAATGTTTTGGATTTTCTTTGTATAAAAGTATTTCCTAAAATTTTTTTTAATTTCTTTAACATTTTCTCTTTATTATCAATTCTTTTTTTTACTTTATATATATATATTAAATTTTTACAAGGATTTGAAGAAATTAATAGAGATTATTATAAAAGAATAAAAAACATTTTTTGTTTAACAATAACAATAATGTTTATTTACTTTTTAAATATGTTATATGAGATAATTTTTCAAATGCTAATTTTTAATCTACCTGATTTAGAAATGACAGAAATATTCAAATGGTTATTTTTACTTTTGATTTATTCTACAATAAATATTAGTATTCCTATCTTATTAATATTTAATTTATCAGATATGAAAAAAAATATTAAATATTTTGGGATTTTGGAAGGAAAAGATTATTCAATTTCAACAACAATTGATTGTCAAACTTTTAATGAGATAAATTTTTAATAGTTTGAAATAAAATTAATTATTTTTATATTAGTCAATAAATTAATTTAATTGAAAATGAGTTAAATAGACTAATTTCCAAAATCATTAATTGATAAAACAATAAAGATAATTCAAAATTAACAGATAAAAATATAAAAAAAAATAAAAACCTATTTATTTAAATAATCAAAAGAAAAAAAATTCCATAGAAATAGATGAAATAAAATAACATCTTTAATAAAAAATTATATAAATAAAATTCAATAAACATATATTATCATTAGAATTAAATAAAGAAAAATAAATAAAAATTAACCAAAAAATTACTATATTATAAATAAAACCAATAACCATTTAAAAAATAAATTCAATTTAAATAAAAAAATTAAAAAGAAATACCAATGGAAAACAATAACAAAAGCAATGAAAAAGATCCATTATCAGATCCTGATAAAAAAAAGCCAAAAAAAAACTATGGCAAACTCTTAATATTATTAATAATAATAGCAATAATCATAGATTCCTACACATACATATATGAAATAATGTTTAAATCTCTAACATCAAAAAACACAACAATAATAGTATCATTAATAGCAATATTTATATTAATCTTAATTCTTCTTTTATGGTGTTTTATAACTGCAATGAACACAAATCCAGGAGATATTCCTTTATATTGGGGATTTTATATTGGTGATGATGATTTTAAAAGAAAAAGATATTGTTTAATTTGTAATGCTTTTAAACCTGAAAGATCACATCATTGTTCTGTTTGTAATAAATGTGTTTTAAATATGGATCATCATTGTCCTTGGGTTGATAATTGTATTGGTTTTTATAATAGAAAATATTTTTTCCAATTATTATTCTATACTTCCATTATTACTATTTATTTTGATTTATCTGCTGCTTATTTTGTATATCAAATTATTATGGATATTATTAATAAAAGATTAAAATATTCAAAAATAATTGATACTGGAATTATTTTAGTCACTTATACTTTTACTTTAGTTTTTAGCTTTATTATCACAATGTTTTTTAAATTTCATATTGGTTTAATTATAAATAATTCAACTACTATAGAATCACTTGATAAAGAACATAAGGAAGAAAATGAAAAGTTTAATATTGGTTATTATGAAAATTGGATTCAAGTTTTAGGAAATAATAAATGTTTATGGTTTATTCCTTATGAATGTGAAGCTGGAAGACCTGTTGGAGATGGTTTAACTTGGAAAACTAAGAATGATGATATTGGAGATTATAATAGTGGACCTAAAGTTAAAAGTGGAGATAATCAATTTGTTGAATTAGGAAATTTTGCCTCTAATAATTATACTACTTCTCCTATTTCTCCTCCTTAAATATATATTTTTTTTTTTTTTGATTTGGGTTTTTTTTATTTAAAAATTAATTTTAATTTTCTGTTTTGTTGATTTTTATTTTTATCAGATTAAAATATTAAATTATTAAAATTAATTTTTTATCTTTATCTAAAAGAAAATATGAAATGGTGAAAAACATCATTTTCTTATTTAAATAAAAAGAATGATGGAAAATAAGAAGATGAATAAATTATTTCCCCAAAAATGGAACATTAATTTAATTGGATTTATTCATCGAATAAAATAATTTTCAAAATTTTAGAAAAAAAAATGGTTGACGAAAAAAAATCTTTTTCCTTAAAAAAAGAAAAAGATTAAAAAATAAATCATGACTCAACTATTCATAAATAAATAAAGACAAAATTTAATGTAATATTATCATATACAAAAATTAAAATATTATTCTTTGAATAATAAAAATGTTAAAGTGCCTTTCCTTTTCCAAAAAAAATCAAAAAAAAAAACATCCTCAAACTTTTTTTCTTTCCAAAAACAAATAAAAATAACCAAAAAAATTTATTAAAAACACAAACCAAAAAAAAATTATATTATGATTTTATAAATATTATCTTTTTTAACCATCATATATAAATCACAAATATCTTAAAAATAAATTATATATAATTTAAATAATGTCCTTTGCAAAAGAATTACAAGAAAAATTAGGTAATCACAATCCAAAAGAAGTAAACAACAAAAATAATATTATATAACAAAAAAAAATTTAGATAGAAGAATTAATATTAGATGGACTTTTCAAAGTAGAAGAAGGTCATTTAACAAAAGAACATAAAGAAGATTTAGAAAAATATGAAAAATTAATTCATTTGACAATGAATGATGTAGGATTAAAAAATTTAAATAATTTTCCAAAATTACCTGAATTAAACATAGTAAAAAAAATAAATAAATATATATAACATTTTAATATTAAATAGCTTGAATTATCAAATAATGAATTAAATGGAAAAGATTTACATTCATTAGTAAATTTATATCCAAAATTATATAAAGTGAAATTAAATGAAAATAAAATAGATTTAATAGATAATTTTAAAGAATTAAAAGATTCAAAAATTCAAAAAATTTCTGTTCAAGGAAATCCATTTATTGAAAATAATTCAGATTATAGGGAACAATTATTTGATATGATTAAAACTTTAATTTCAATTGATGGAAAAGATAAAGATGGAAAAGAAATTGTTAGTACAGAATACGGTGAAGAAGATGATATTGAAGGTGATGAATTAGATGACGTTGAAGGAGAAGAATTTGAAGAAGGAGAAGAATTCGAAGATGAAGAAGATGAAGATGATGAAGGAGATGATGAGAGTGATGAAGAGAAAAAACCCAAGAAAAAACAGAAACATAAATAAATTTTATTAAAGTATTTTAAATTTGTATAGTTTTTTACAATTTTTTTTTTATTTTTTTTTTTGGGATTTTAATTTTGTTTTTATCCTTTTTTTTTGGACATGATTTATAGTTATTATTATTGTTATTTTTTTAATTATTTATTTTTTTTTGTTTTTAAATTTTTTTTCGTTTGGTTTTTTCGATATAATTTCTTAAGTCACATTAAAAT
>JAEEGI010018649.1_pt1 | contig 14084 bp, 6 predicted proteins | sample 8958751 | NCBI WGS metagenome assembly JAEEGI01 (sample SAMN16246545, study PRJNA631951) | gut metagenome | biome: gut microbiome; feature: rumen; material: KS-attached | host: Bos | place: Iran: Karaj | collected 2018-10
CCCGGTGGCGCTGGTTAGGATCTTAAACGGACCGAGGGTGGTAACTGCGCAGACCTGGGATACGGTACCCTCCGGAAATCCGCTGTCCACGGTAACTGCTCCCGTCGCGGGATCGATCCGGATGCCGCAGTTGTTCGGGAGAGCGCTGCCCTCTTCATCCAGGAGCTGCCAGGTGACCTTTTTGTTGCCGGCATCCTTGGGCGCTATCGCTGCCTTATATTTTCCTGTCTTACCCGGTTCGATCGACGTCGGGCCTGTAACCGTGATGCTTTCAGCCGGGTTCACGACCGTCACCTTCAGCGCCGCGCTGACGCCTGTGCCGTCCATCGCGCTCAGCTTCAGATTCGCCGCGCCCTTGCTGTTCGCGTAGATGAAGCATCTGCCCTCATCATCATAGAATGCGCCTGCCACAGCCGGTTTGCTGCTGGTCCATTTCAGGTCGACTCCTGCGGGATCCATCGGGTTCCCGTTTGCATCCCAGACCAGGACTTCCACAGCCTGGTCACTATAGCCCGCATACGCGGTCACCGAGGTGACAGCGACACTTCCCTGCCTGAGCTCGATCCTGCCGACAGGCTGCACCTTGTTCACCTTCATGACGGCTGTCCCCGTCACGCCGGAGTACGCCGTGGAGGCAGCGATTACCGTAAACTCTGTACCCTGCGCTTCGCCGCCCACAATGAGCTTGCCGCTCTTCGCGTCGATTGTGACGCCTGCCGGGCTGCCGTCGAGCGACCAGGCAACCTTCTGGTTTGGCAGGCTCGAATACATGGTTTCACCGTCCGGTCCCTCAAACGTGGAGAAAACCTCTGCCTTCAGGGTGATGGTCTTGCCCGCCGCAACGCTCTCCGGGGCTTCGATGGCCACCTGCGCGTTTGCGATCAGAACATCCAGGCCGGGCGCCGTGATCTGGAATTTCGTGGTGTTAATCTTGCTCGGCACGCCGACGCCGCTGACCTCCAGGAATTTGAGCGTCACTTTCGTCCCGATCGCGAGCCCGTTCAGCGGGAAGATGAAGCTCTCCAGGTCACTGTCATAGGTGCCTGCGTCGACCATCCATGCGCCCGCAACCGGATCTCCGTTCTTTACGGCGGGGTTCTTCCCGTCTGTCGTAAACAGGAAGCTCGCATTCTCCGGAGTATAGCCGGAACCGGACTTGACGAGGATATAGCCGCTCTGGGTAACCTTCCCGTCGGTTACGCGTCTGAAGTCTTCGGTATTGTAATCATAATCGTACAGTTCGACAATCGGCGCCTTCTTCTCGCCGTTGAAGAGCTTGGACGCGTCCACAATGCCGGTCCCCATGCCGGCTCCCGCGCTTTTGCTGACAGAGCTCTTCAGGATCCGCTCCATCTCCGCAGGGCCCGGGTTGCCGTAGACGCTCATATAGAGGGCTGCTACGCCGGCGACGACCGGGCAGGCCATGGACGTGCCGTCCCAGCACTCCATCCCATCTTCCGGAACTGTCGACCAGACGGCAGAGCCGGGGGCGGAAATGTCGCACCAGGCGCCGTAATTGGAATAGCCTGCCCTTACGCCCGCCGCGTCAACCGCCGCAACAGCCACAACATGGTCGCAGGCGGCAGGATATGACTTGACGTTTGTGGCGTCGTTGCCCATGGAAACGATCACCGTAATGCCCCGCTCGTAAGCGTAATCGAGAGCCTCCTGCATGGCAAAGCTGTATCCCAGGCCGCCGATGCTCATGCTGATGATATCTACGCCGCCGTAGTCCGCAGCATAGTAAATGCCGTTGATAATCGTGTAATACGGGTTGTCCCCGTCCATAATGACTCGGACCGGTACGATGGAGACGTCCGGCGCAATGCCGGCTCCGTACATGCCGTTGCCCATATTTGCGGCAATGATGCCGGCGCAGTGCGTTCCGTGCTGCTCCGGAAGGTCGGAGTCGGGGTCGGTGTATTCATACCACGGGTCGGCGTCATCGTCTACCGTATCATAGCCCGGAAGGAAGGTGCCCTTCAGGTCCTCGTGCCCGAGGTCAAAGCCGGTGTCCAGCACCGCAACGGTCACGCTGTGCTTTACCGCGCCGGTGGTGACGCCCCAGGCCTCATAGCTGTTCACCATGTCGTGCTGATACTGGTACTCCCCGCTGTTCGGGTTGCTCAGATACGTGTCAGCATCCTCGCCTTCGTACTCGAACCAGGTCTCCCAGGTCAGCGGGTCGAAGATTCCCTGCGCTTCCACGTCGCTTCTCACGCCGCCGGAGCGGATGACCGGGTCTTTCTTCATGATCCAGACCGGCTCCACCGCGGGCAGAGGCAGCTCCATATCCGCCGCCGCTTCGACTGCCTGCGCTACGGTCGCTTCGCGCAGCAGCAGCACCGCAAGGTGGCCGTTAAAGGATTTCAGCTCCGCGTTGTATGCCGCGGCAGCGAGCTCCGCGTACTCCCTCGACGACGTTGTGAGGAGGAGTTTCCCCTCCACGAAGCGGACGCCGCTGTTGAGGGAATCGAGAATGCCCATTTCCGTCAGGGCGCGCTTGGCGGCGAGTTCCGCCTTGCTGAACTCATAGCCCTCGGGCATGCCGGCAAAGCCATAGGGGAGCTCTGCCTGCTCTTCTTCCTCTTCCTCTTCTTCGGTTTCCTCCGCCTCTTCGGCGTCCTCACCGTCTGTGGGCTCGTCTGCAGGGTCAGTTCCGTTCGCGGGATCAGCCGGGTCCGTGTTTTCACCGCCGTTCGGCTCGGTTCCGGCCGCAGGGTCAGCCGGGTCGACCGGATCTGTGTCCGTCCCGTTTTCTTCGCCCGTACCCTCACCGTCAGCCGGTGCCGCCGGATCTGCGGGGTCCGCGGGCTCGCCCGCTTCCTCCCCCTGGGCGTCGTCCGTGACCTCTGGCACTGTTGCTTCATCCGTCACGACTTCCGCGGGTTCCTCCTCCGCCGCGAAGGCAGAGACCGGGAACAGCGACAGACACATGACGATGCAGAGCAGCAGTGCCAGGATTTTCCTTGTCCGCTTCATGTTTGCTCTCCTTCCATATGTTGTTGTGTGGTTTATATACAATAATTGAAGTATACCATCTCCGGCCTTTACGATCAAGAAAATTATACTGTCGGTGAAGCCCCAAATCTGCACATTTAAAAAAATATGGAAATGTATGCACAGAGCAGACTTGTTGATCCGCCCTGTGCTTTATGATGTTCATGAACAGAAAAAGCATCAACTTAAAAGAATACATGAAGAGGAGAGAGAATCATGGATCAAAATCTGCGTAAACGGCTGCTCAGCCTCCTGCTGATTCTTACCATGCTGTTCACCATGCTTCCGACGGTTTATGCCGCGGAAGAGGGAGATGCCGCTGAGGAGATCGGCGTTGAGGAAACGCTGGCCGACTCGGAAGAAGCCGCCCTCCCGGACGAGGGCACTGAACCCGCAGAATCCGTTTACCCTTCCGACACGGAACTTCCCGCAGAGGGAGGCGAACCCGCCGATACGGATCTTCCCGCAGAGGGAGGCGCGCCGGAAGAGGAGCCTGTTCCCGTTGAGGACGGCGACTCGCCCGTGGAACCCGCTGTTGAAGAAGCGGAAGAAGTCGAACCCGAAGACCTTGAAGAACCCGAAGAAGAGGAAGACGACGATGCATCGGAAGATGCGCTCATCCTCGTCACCTTCGTCTCCGATCAGGCGCTGACCCTGACCGTCTCCGGCGAGCAGGGCGTCGTCGCGCCGGCCTCCGACGAGGAGATCGCCGCGCTGCAGGCCGAGGCGGAGGACGCCGCGGATGCCGGTGAAGAGCCTGCGTTCCGGGCAGCGTACCTGCTCACGCCGGGCAGCTATACCTACACCGCGGAAGCCGAGGGTTTTGTCACCCTGACCGGTGCGCTGGAGCTTGCCGAAGACTCCGCCCGGGGCGAGACCGTTGTGCTCACCCTCGAAGAGCAGACTGAGCTCCCATATGGCTTTGCCGGCATGCCCGAGGGCTATGTGTTCTCCGCCGACGAGCTGGCAGGAAAGCACGCGCTCGCGGAGCACAATGTTCCGGCCGCAGTCGCCGGGCTCCGGCCGGGTGTGGACTATGTAGCGGACGAGGTCTATTTCCTCGCAGACAGCCAGGAATACGCCGCCCTTGTCGCCGAGGCCTACAGCGCAGAGCTTCTGAGCTGCGAGTGGGGCGTTGCCGAGCTGCGTCTGACCACCGCAACCGCACTGGAGGCGGTAACCGCAGCTGCCGATCCGGCGCTCCCCCTGCCGGCGGTATCTGTCAAGCAGCTCATCGCGGTCGAGCCGAACTACGGCGGAACCCGTGACGCCTCCGGCGATCTGAGCATCGCCAGCGGCGAGAACGTCCCAGCCCGCGGGAGCTGGCAGACCTGGATGGAAGGCGCCCGCAACCCGGACCCCTATCTGGCCGACCCGTCCCTGAACGAGTATCAGTACATGCACGACCTCGTCAACACCTATGAGGCCTGGAAGGTCACCAAGGGCGCCGGCGTTGTCGTCGGTGTCATCGATACCGGCGTCGCCGACCACGCTGATCTGAACCCGAACGTCCTGAGCAGGGATTACATTGCGGGCAGCAGTCCCTATGAAGCCCACGGCACGCACGTCGCCGGCATCATCGCCGCCGTCGAAGACAACGGCAAAGGCGGCGCCGGCATTGCGCCGGAAGCAAAGATCCGTTCCTACTGTGTTTTTGAAGACGATTATTACACCAGTGCAAACCTGGTCAGGGCCATCAACAAGGCTGCTTCTGACAACGTTGACGTTATCAGCATGAGCCTCGGCGGCCTGAGCTACGACTGGGGTGAGGAACAGGCTCTGAGAAACGCGATCAACACCAAGGGCATCACCGTTGTTGTCGCCATGGGCAACGACGCGACGAACATCAAAGCCTATCCCGCAGCGTATAATCTTGCCGGCCTGATTGCCGTCGGCTCCGTGACCGAATCCGGCGCGCGTTCCGCCTTCTCCAACTACGGCAGCTGGGAAGACGTGGCCGCCCCCGGTTCCGCGATCATGTCCTCGGTTCCTTCCGGATACGGCGATTACGGCAGCGGAACCAACAGCTACGCTTTCATGAGCGGTACCTCCATGGCTACGCCCGTGGTCAGCGGCGTCTGCGCGCTGTATCTCTCACAGTTCCCGGGAGCCAGACCGGCGCAGGTGGAAGCCGCCGTCAGGGCCGCCACGACTAACGGGATTGTGGACGCTGCCAGGCTCTTCTCCAGTGAGAGCAGCTACAGTGCCGTCAACGAGACCAGCGCCCCCTCCGTCTCCGTCTCCGGCCCGGCCAACGGTACAGTGCCCTACAGCGCCACCATCACCTTTGAGGGGATCATCGACGGCGACGTGATCGTTTATTCGCTCAACGGCAAGGACCCCGCGGTCAAGGACGGCGTCGTCACGAACGGCAGCATGCTCACCCTCAACAGCAGCCTGAAGGCAACGCTCAAAGCAACGGAGGCCAACGGCTTTACCGCCGGGCAGAAGGTAACGGTAAAGGCCGCCCGCGTCAATGCCGTAGGCACAATGAGCAAGGTCGCCTCGCTCACCTTCACCGTCGACTATGCGGCGGCCACCTCCGTGGTGATCAGCAATGCGCCAAAAAACCTCGTAGCCGGCAAGTCTGTCACCCTGCAGGCTTCTGTCCGGCCGGCGCAGGCCAATCAGAAGGTCACCTGGTCGCTCGACTCCGCGCCCGACGGAGTAACGCTGGATGCCAGTAAAGGCGTCCTGAAAGCTCCCGCCGGCGCAGCAGGCCAGGCCGTCGTCCGCGCAGCCGCAGTGAACGGGAAGACGGTAACGGCAACGATCAGCATAGGGACCGTGAACCCCGTCAAGTCCATCACACTCGAAGCTCCGAGCATGGTCTTTGAGTTTGGCTCCGGCTATTCGAGCTGCCTCACCGGCACAAACAGGATCACCCCGACGGCACTGGACGCCGGCGGCGCTGTGGTCAGCCAGGTTGCCTATACCTTCACCAGCGGCAACACGAAGGTTGCGACCGTTGCTGCGGACGGGACCGTAAGCCCCGTCGGCAAAGGCAAGGCCGTCATCACCGTCATGGCGCAGGACGGCTCCAACGCCGCAGTCAAGTGCAATGTGGAAGTGAAGCAGGTTGTCGAGTCGGTCAGCATCAGCGGCATCTCCTACATCATGCCCGGCAAAAAGGCCACCTATAAAGCAAGCGTGCTTCCCGACAGCGCAAGCAGCAAATCCGTCACCTGGACGGTGGATTCCAAAGCGCAGGGCCTGGGGATTTCCGTCAGCAGCAAGGGAGAACTCAGCGTGCCCTCCTCCGTAGCTTACGGAACTTCCTTCACCCTTGCGGCGCAGGCAAATGACAGCCGTCACGCAGTCTGCAGCTTCACCGTCAGGGTCCAACCTCTGACCACATATGTCGACGGGATTTATCTGGACGATGCGGCCTTTAAAGGCGGCGGGTTCACTCTGAACAAGAACAGCACGCTCAAGCAGATTGACCTCTATACCCTCGATATTCATAACCACGGAGGCTCTGCAGACAGCCACGATGCCCGTGCCAAGCTCACGGTCTATACGGATGCGCCGGCTCTCGTCTGGACAAGCAGCAATCCGGCTGTCGCCACCGTGGATCAGACCGGCCTGGTCAGCGCGGTTGGCCCCGGAAAGGCGACCATCACCGCCGCAGCGCCCGACGCCAGCGGCAGGAAGGTCAGTGCGAACGTTCAGGTGGGCATTCCCGCCTCCGGTGTGACGGTCACCTCAGCCTCTCCGTATTCGGATGACGGCTACAAGCTGCTCGCCGCGGGCAAGTCCGCGAAAAACACGGCCAAGCTCGCGGATGCATACGGGAAACCGAGCATCTCAAAGGTAAAATGGAGCTATGACGTGTATGTCCGGAACCCCAGCGGATCCAGGTGCGTCAGCACGGAGAACACCATCAGAGCCAAGAAGCTTGTCTCAATCAACGGCTCCGGTACGCTCACCACAAAAGCCGCGCTGAAGACCTATGTTTTCAAGGGCTACGATATCTGGATCGATGTCTATGCTCACACCACAGACAATACCGGGCTGTCGGGCAGTGTTGAGTATTACCTCTTCATGCCGCTGAACAAGATCACGCTTGCCACGCCCGAAGGTAATTATTACGGAAAGCCGTCTCAGAAAGCAACACTGTCCGTCCAGGGCACTGACGGCGAGGTTTATTCCAGCAACTATGCAGACTTCTATCTCCTGTCATGGTTCAAGATGGGCAAGGTTAACTATTACGTGGAGGACTGGACCTTTGTTGACTATACGGTCAAGTCCAGCAATCCCGACGTCGCGGGCGCATACATCATGTACGACAGCAACGGCTATACTCAGGTCGAGGTAATCGCCGGCAGGAAGACCGGCACCGCCAAAATTACGGTAGCCGCGGCAGACGGCAGCGGGAAGAGCGCCACCATCACCGTCACGGTAAAATAAACCCGGAAAGAAGCGCAAAAAGGAACCTGCCCGTGGGCAGGTTCCTTTTTGCATGTAAGGGACCCGCAGGGAGTGTTTCGCTCTCTGCGGGTCCGGTTTTCAGATGCATTGATCAGCCCTTTTTCGGCGCATGGCTGACCGGGTCGTCCAGGGTAATGACGTAGTTGACCTCCAGCAGGGGCCAGCCGTTGTCCTTCCCGCGCCGGATGACAGCATACAGGTCTTCATCCGTGTGGAAAGTGGCGACGTGCTCGCTGCAGCTGACCAGCTCAATGCCGTAGAGCGCAGCGATCTCCTCCGCCTCTTCCCGTGACTTCACCGTTGCCAGCAGCTCCTCGCCTTCCGCCGCCTGCGGCCGCTGCGCCGAGCCGGTAGGCATGGGGCTTACGGGCGGCTGAAAACGCCCGGCGCAGCCCGTGAGGGCAAGTACAGCGATGAGAAGAATAACCCAGATGATTGAATGTCGCATTTCATGCCTCCGTTTTGAAGGCTGCCGGGGAGGCGAGCCTCCCGGCAGCGTTACGCCTGCGGTACCCAGACCGCGTACAGGGTCACCGTAACCTTGTTCTTCGCGACGGGGATATCCGTCGTCGTATAATACTCCCCGCTGCCGTCCTTCTTCGTGTTCCAGCCGGCAAAGTCATATCCGTTTCGGCTGAAGGGGTTCTCGGGCAGCGGCTGCGTCGTCACCCCGTACTGCTGGTTTTTGATCGTGGCCGGCACTTTGCCCTTGCCGCCGTTGGGACTGAACTTGACGTGGTAGGTGTTGATGGCCCAGGTTGCGGTCAGAATCGCCTCGGATCCTTCCTCTGCGGCGAGGTTTTTCACGGATGCCTTGTCCACGAAGGTCTTTGTCTTCCCGGCGGCGTCGGTATAACGCCAGCCGGTAAAGCGGTATCCCGGTCTCTCAAAGCCGAGCGGGTTCAGCTTCGCGCTTTTCCCGTAGACCATGGGCTGCGCGGCCATGCTGCCCGTGCCTTCGCCCGGGTCAAAGCGGATCGTATAGCTGTTTGCCTGCCACTGGGCGTAAAGCGTGATTTTTCCCTTGTTCGCCGCAGTCAGGTTCAGAACCGTCTCTTCTCCTGCATAGGAGCTGCCCGTCCCCTTGGCTTTTGTGTTCCAGCCGGTAAAGGTATAGCCCGTGCGGAGGAACCGGCATGCCTCCAGCGTCTCCTCCCTGTCGTAGAGGGCGGCCTGGGAATACGTCTTCGCGGTGACGGCCTTTGTCTTCCCCTCCGGCGTATACACCCAGGTGCCGCCGTTGCCCTGGAAGGCCAGCGTGTAGCTGTTCGCTTCCCATACGGCGTACAGCGTCACGCTCCCGCCGTGCAGGTCAAGGTCCATGACCTTCGTCTTGTTGGCATAGAGAGCTTCCCCCTCGGGGTTCTCTGCCCAGCCGGCGAAGTGATAGCCCGTCTTTGTGAAGCCGTTGCCCGGGAGCGTATACTTCTTCCCGATGGCCAGGTTCGCCAGGGCTTTCGTGCTGCCGGCTTCGGCGCCGTTCCCTTCAAACCGGATGCCGTAGCGGTCGGGGTTCGGCGTCCATTTCGCATAGACCGTTTTTGCCCCGGTGCTGCCGGCCGCAATGCTTTCGGTACGTTTCCCGCTCAGGTTCTTCTTCATATACCAGCCCGCAAAGGCATAGCCCTCCCGGGAGGCGTCAAGCAGCTGTGTTTCGACGCCGTAGGCGTAGGTCCCGGGGTTCTCCGGATGGTTCATGCCGCCGTTCAGGACATAGCTGAGCGGGAAATGCTCCGGCTCCCACACGGCGTAGAGCGTCGCGCTCGCGCCGATGCCGTCCGCGGCGAGGTCCATGAAGCTGCCCCCGTCCTCGTAGAAGTCTCCGCTGCCGTCGGGCTGTGTGTTCCAGCCGGCGAAAACGTAGTACTTCCTCGTAAAGCTGTTCGGAAGCGCCGTCTCCCAGGTCCGGTGCCGGCAGCTCTGCGTCACGGTTTTGTTCTTCGCAGCGTCCGGAGACTCATTGCTGCTGTAGATCACTGTGTACCGCGGCAGGATCAGGAAGTTTCCGCCGGAGAGATCGTGCGCCTCCAGCAGCGCCGCATCCACCTCGTTCAGGTCGGCGGGCTGTTCTCCGTAAAAGACGCTGTTGCCCCTCACGTCTGTCAGCTCCACGCAGGAGAGCTCCCAGACGCCGCAGGTGTAGTACTCCAGGATCGCTGGGTCGGTCGTCTCATATCTGAAGTCCGAGACGGAGAAGCTGCAGAGGACTTCCCCGGTCTGTGCGTCGACGCTTCCGTTCCCCGTGACGGTGTAGAACAGGCCGCTGTCATTGAAGCCGGACGGGCTGTAAAGCCAGACGCGGGCGTTCGTTGCCTGCTCTCCGCTCACCAGAAAGCGGAGCGTAACCGTATCTTCAAAGTTGTATTCACCCGGTTCGGCGGAGACGGCGTCGAGAGTCAGGTTTGCCTTTGTCCGCAGCCCGTCCAGCTCAAAGTCCAGTGCTGAGAGATCCTCCAGAAGCAGGTATGCCGCGCTGCTCCCGTAGAGCCGGGCGTTGTAAATACTGCAGCTGTTTCCGGAGCTGCTGCGGACTCTCAGGGAATAGAGGCTCCAGAAACCCGCCTCAAAGCGGTTGTTCAGATAGGCTGAGATCCGGTATGTGCCGTCGCCGATCCGTTCCGCGGCAGCGTTGACGGTCTGCAGCGTGCCGGTCGATGACAGAAAGGTCAGGCCGGCCGATATGATGTCGTTTTTCCCATCTCCGTCAAGCTGCAGCGTCATCTGAAACGCGTCGTCATAGGTATACAGGTCTGCCGCCGGCATGACGCCTGCCACGCTGAAGTTCAGCACGGCGCTCAGGTCGAAATCCGACTCCGGAACCGGGTACGCCGCGGCAAAGGCCGCATCGTAAAACTCGTTGCCGAGGTCATGGTTGTCCACGTAATTGGGGGGATTGAGCCAGTTTGTGACGCCTCTCAGAAAGTAGTTGTAGCTTCCATAGTAGTTGTAATGGACATCCCAGGTGGCGTCCAGATAGTAGTAGCTGCCGCCAATCCCCGCAATGTTCCAGGCGTGGTTCATGGCGTCACTGCTGATGACGCGCGCGTCCACACCGGCCTCCAGCGCAAGGCGGTAAAACGCGACGGAATAGCCCTGGCAGACTGCCGTATGTTTGACCAGCGCCGCGTAGGCCGTAAACTTCGTGAGGCCCGAGCTGTCATAGTCGTAGGTGACGTTGTCGGTCAGATACTCGAAGATCCGCAGGCACTTTTCATACTCGTTGAGCTCGCCGTTCAGCCCGAGGGACGCGACCAGCTGCACGACCGTTGAATCCAGCGCCTGCTCCTGCTCCAGCGTGGTATAGTATTTGAGCTTGTAGCTGAAGCTCATGGTCGACCCGCTCTTCGAAATGCTGCAGCTGTAGCCGCCGTATTCGAAGAGGATTGAATCGCCCGCTTTCGGGTTTCTGTTGTGCTCCACGGCCCGGTCAAACAGGCGCGCCGATGTCGCCTTCATGTTTCCCGTTGCCCCGCTCAGCTTCAGTGCCACGTTCGCCTGCCGGACGATCATGGCGTTGCGCAGATAGTCCGCCGCCTCGGTCTCCGTTTGGAAGGTCGGCGCCGCCGCCATGACGGAGAGTTCCGCAGCGTCCTCCGCAAGCGGAATATCCTCCTCCGAGACAACGTCCGCATAGAGGGGGTTGACGAAGACGAAGCTCTCGCCTTCCGGCTCCTCCGTCTCCTCCTCTTCCTCTTCCTCTTCCGGCTCGTCCGTCATCTCCGGGTCGGGCTCCGGTTCTTCGACGGGATCCGCGTCCGGCTCTCCGCCGGAGTTTTCCCCTGCCCCGGTTTCATCTCCCGGGTCGGTCTCCGGCTCCGCTGTCGGTCCATCCCCGGCAGGGTTTCCCGGATCGCCTGTCTCCGGATCTGCGGGGTCCCCGTCTGCCGGGTTTGGGTCTCCGTTTTCTGTTTCGGTTGTGTCCTCTGCCGCCGGATCAGGCTCAGCTTCGCCCTCAGCGCCGGTTCCCGGTTCTTCCGTTTCCCCGGTCTGCGCTGCGGAGAGCGCTGCCTCTCCCTCCTCCGCAAAGGCTGCGGCGGGCAGCAGGGAGAGGCAGAGGATCAGGACCAGCAGCAGGGCCAGCGGTTTCCTTATTCTTCGCATGTCATTCACTCCTGCCGGGCACAGGCAGAACCGCCCGGCATTTCTTATTCATCCCGGAGGCGAAGCAGCTCCGCCCTTGCGTCGGCAAGTGCCGCGCAGAGCGCTGCATAGTCCGCGTCTTTCTCGGCGCGCAGAAGCTCCGTGATCTCCGTGACCGGATCAACCAACGGCGTCAGCGAAAGGTTTCCGAGCATGCCTTTTAATGCATGCGCCGCCTCAAATGCGGCCTTTTTGTCATTCTGTCCGATGGCTTCATTCAGTTTTCCGAAGTTCTTGTCATCCAGCGCCATGCCGGTCAGCCTCAGATAGAAGGCCTCGTTGTTCATGCAGCGGCTCATTCCCTCCTGCACGTTTGCCCCGCACGCACGGAGCTTCTCAATTGTCAGCATGTTGTCCTCCTCCTTATTCTTATCAGGCCTGGTCCGTAAACCACGCGACTGTATCTTCCTCTTCCGGCGCGCTGACACTGTCCACAGCGCTCTCGATCAGCTTGATCAGCTCCCAGACCGAGCGGAACTGGAGCGTCTTGTTCTCCTCCATCCAGGTAATCCGCCCCTGCCAGCTGCTGTTCTGCCGATGCTGAACGCGAACGATAAAGGTTCCGATATCTCCGTGTCTGGTCAGCAGTTCTTCGTCACTCATGATCTTTCTCCTTTCCGGTGTTCTTCCGGTCTGCTTTTTCACCTGCGCGAAACTTCGTTCATTTGTTCCGGGGAAGGGGAACTGCAGCCAGTCATACAGTTTTTCCATGCGCATCGTCATCTGTCCGATCCCCTGAAAGGGAACCGGCGTTGTGCTGTAGCTGTGATAAAACTCTCCGGACAATTCCCCTGAATGCGCCTCATTGATGCACAGGATCACGCCGTTCGGCGCTCCGATATACCATTCGCTCTTCGTCATGGCGCTTCTCCTGTTCCGTCGTCCGAATTGTCAAACTCCGGAGTCCAGAAGACGGAGTTGACATAATACTCGATCCGGCTCCGCTGCCGTCCGATGACAAAGCGTTCGTTGATACGCTTCTGTACTACGGTGCAGTTTTCTCTCGTTGTGTTCACCAGAAGAGCAAGGAACTGTCCCTTCCCGTACTGGCACATGGCGTCGCCGCGGCGGATGGAAAGCCGTACCGCATCGCCCATCCTTTTTACCAGCTCATCCAGGTGTGCACCGTCCCGCATGGGGTTGCCCTTGCCGTCAATGACCGTGCAGAGCATGAGGTAGACGGACTGGCCGCCGCGTTCCATCATGCGCTCGACCATGCGGTAGATCCCCGTGAAAACCGGATAGCTGCAGAGATAGCCGCCGGGGAAGTTGTCCCTCTGTCCGGACAGTTCCGCCTGGATATAATCCAGCGCGGCATGCTGGTGTTTCATCTCCTCGCCGAGGCGCTGCATCTGCTGCATCATCTTTTTCGACGGACGCAGCCCCTGCTCGCTGAAGTAGTACTGAACCGTGTCGTCATAGAGCTTTCTGGCCTCGTCATAGCGGTTGAGGGAGACCAGCGCCTCCATGGTCAGCGGCTCCCAGTCGGCAAGGGGATCCGTTCTGGAGGCGTACTGGCCGAGCTCCTCCAGCTGGAAGAAGTCCTGGTGTTCCCGCAGCTGCTCCGCTGCTTCCTCCACGCAGCGGCAGAAGAGGCCTTTCAGTCTTCGCGCCTCCTGGGCCACCCAGATGACCGCGGTCTGGTTCGGGAGGAATTCTCCCGTATACCAGTGCGCTGCCTCCAGCCGGAGTGCCAGACCTTCATCCGGATCCTCCGTCTTCTCCGCCGCCAGGAAAAGGCGCTCAAACTCCTCCGCATCCTCCAGAAGGGGGATCTCATCTGTCCAGAAAAAGACACCCTTCTTCTGGACGATGTAGTTGGCCTTCGGCAGCCCGGCTTTCTCCAGTTTTTTCTTCGTGTTATAGATCACGCTCTGCAGCGCGTGATGGATGTTGCTCATATCCCGCTCCTCAAAGAGGAGCTCCTCCAGCCGGTCGCGCGTGACTCCGTGCTTTCTGTTGTGGATCAGGATCTGGAGCAGGCTGGTCAGCTGTGACTCGCTGGCCTTCGAGCCCCCTGCTATCAGCTTTCCATTCCAGCGCATGGAAAAGCCGCCCAGCATTCTCACATAGAGAATGTCAGGTTTTGTCTCCGTCATTCTCATTGCACTTCACCTCCCGAGCATTCGCCCTGCTTCCGTTCTCCGTTACAGGCTCAGCTTTCTGGCCATGTTCTCATAGTTGGCACAGGCCAACAATGCGGTATCCCTGGTAATTTTCTTCTCACGATAGAGCTTCAGAAGGCTGCCGTCCATCGTGCACATTCCCTCTGCAGCGCCCGCCTGCATGGCGGACTCCAGCTGATGCAGCTTGTCCTCGCGGATCATGTTCTGGATGGCGGTCGTGCTCTTCATGATCTCGAACACAGCCGTCTGACCTCCGTCCACGGTGGGTACCAGCTGCTGACAGACCACCCCCTTGAGGAGCTGGGCCAGCTGGATTTTCACCTGCTTCTGCTGGTCCGCCGGAAAGACATCCAGGATGCGGTTGATGGTGTTGGCGGCTGAGCTCGT
>JAEEGI010018650.1_pt1 | contig 14082 bp, 15 predicted proteins | sample 8958751 | NCBI WGS metagenome assembly JAEEGI01 (sample SAMN16246545, study PRJNA631951) | gut metagenome | biome: gut microbiome; feature: rumen; material: KS-attached | host: Bos | place: Iran: Karaj | collected 2018-10
TGATGTCGATATTGTCATATTCTATATTGTTTCTGTCCAGATTGTACTTCTCTTCTGTTATCTCTTCTCCATATACGAAGTGATCCAAGGCTCTCTATGTATGTTTCTAATTTTTTCAGCTTATTTAAAAGCTCTTCATTTAAATCGTCTTTGTTTATTTTCATTCTTATCTCCAATTTACGTTCTATATACACAAACCAAGCAGTCATAATCCTATATTAGAATTATGACTGCTCAGCTTCCCTCATTCATTTATTTCGTTTTCAAGTCGCAGATGCTTCTTTAGATTCAGGCACTTTTTCTGCAGCCTTTCCATTATATACTTCATGATTCAGAAGTCCTTCTGTCTCAGCTGTAAGCACAGTTGCTGTTGCAGCACCAACTACATTGGTTGCGGTTCTGGCCATATCTACGATTGATGAGATAGGTGAGAAAAGAACTATCAGCTCAACCGGAAGTCCTGCTGCTGCGAAAAGAGCTGTTGCTGTGATTGTAGCTGTTCCTGGAACTCCTACGGTTCCGATTGAAAAAAGAAGTGTAAGTGCGATAAGCTCAAATTATCTCTCCAAAATAACCTTTTTATTCGATGACACCGGTTCTTTTCAATACTTCCTCAACGGTTTTAACGGGGATTATCTGAAGGTTCTCTTTTACCTCATCCGCAACGTCTACCAGATCCTGCTCATTCTCATAAGGAATAAAAGCTGTCTTAACACCGCTTCTAAGGGCTGCCATGAGCTTCTCAGGAAGGCCGCCGATAGGCATTACAAGGCCTCGCAGGGACACCTCACCGGTCATAGCGATCCTTGGGTCAACATCATTGCCTGTAAGAAGTGATGCTATTGCTGTAGTCATGGTTATTCCGGCAGATGGGCCATCCTTGGGCACTGCCCCGTCCGGAACATGGATGTGAAGGTCATTTTCCTCGAACATTTTGGCTTTTTCCGGGAAAAGAGATTTCACAAGGCTCACAGCAATCTGCGCTGACTCCTTCATCACATCTCCCAGCTTACCGGTGATTATGATATTTCCTTTGCCTCTGGTAAACAGTGTCTCGATGTAAAGGATTTCTCCGCCGACGCTTGTCCAGGCCATTCCTGTCACAACGCCTGCTTTCTGCTTATCAGGAACGTTTTCTCTTCGAACCGGTCTCATGTCAAGGTCTGTTCTTAGCTGATCCTTTGTTATGGAGAGCTTGTCCTGACCGCCCTTTGATATGAGTACGGCAGCGCCTCTGCAGAGGGAATCAATTCTTTTCCTGAGTCCTCTGACGCCGGCTTCTCTCGTATATTCCTCAATTATGGTCTCAAGCACTTCATCAGACACCTCAAGTTTATCTGATGATATGCCCATAGATGCCATGGATTTTGGCAAAAGATGCTTTCTCGCGATCTTGAGCTTCTCATCAGGAGTGTAGCCTGTGAAGTTGATGACTTCCATTCTGTTTAAAAGCGGCTCAGGGATTGTATCCACGCTGTTGGCGGTGCAGATGAACATTACGTCTGAAAGGTCGTAGGGCACATTCATGTAATGATCGGTAAAAGTGTTGTTCTGCTCCGGATCAAGTACCTCCAAAAGCGCGCTTGCGGGATCTCCGTTATAGGACTGGGAAAGCTTGTCGATCTCATCAAGTACCATAACAGGATTGCTTACTCCGCTCTTGTTTATGGCATCCATGATTCTTCCGGGCATGGCACCGATATATGTGCGGCGGTGTCCTCTGATATCAGCCTCGTCCCTGATTCCTCCAAGGCTTACACGAACGTACTCTCTTCCAAGGCTCTTTGAAATGCTCTTGCCGATACTGGTCTTGCCTGTTCCGGGAGCGCCCACAAACAAAAGGATTGAGCCTGACTGCTGTTTTTTAAGATTCATAACAGCTATCTGCTGAACAATACGCTTTTTTACCTTATCAAGACCGTAATGATCCTCATCCAGAATTCTCTCAGCTTCCGAGAGGTCTATGAACTCAGCCTCCTGCTTCTTCCAGGAAAGACCTGTCACAAAATCAAGATAGTCATACAGCATGCCGGTTTCAGGGCTGTTCTTGCCCTCCTGCTTAAGCCTGTCCAGAACCTTTCTGGCTTCTTTCTCTGCATCTTCATTCATACCGGCTTCATTTATCTTTTCCTCGAACTTCTGAACATCTGTCTGATTCTCGGGATGCATCTCATCCAGCTCTTTCTGCAGATATTCCATCTGTTTCTTGATGGCGGACTCACGGTACATGTCCTTATATTCCTGCTCCTGCGCTGTGGCCGCATCTGTGGTGACCTTGGCCACTTCCACGAACTCAACAACAGCTTTTTCCATGAGCTCAAGACGGGTGGCAGCGCTGTCTTCCGCTAGAATCCTGTACTTGTCGTCATTACTGTTCTTCATCCAATATGAAACCGCCGCAGTCAGCTCACCTACAGTATTCATGTTGTCTATCATCATATTGAAAAAGCCCACATACTGGAATCTTGAAGACAATTCCTTGACTTCTTCCTTGAGTCTTCGCAATACCTCCATCTCTTTTTCCGGGTTGGCAGGCTCCGTATCCGGCCTTCTTGAAATGCTAAGCTCAATGTTGTGCCTCTGATCAATGGCAATCTCATCGATATTCACACGGTTATTTACCTTGACAACAATGTATCCGTCCGGACTGATGGTACTCAGAATTCCCGATGCGCCGATAGGATAAAAATTATCCTCCGTCATCTCGTTTCTCTTCTGAAAGCTCTTATTCTGCAAAAGAACTACCTTCTCACCCTGAACCGCTCTTCCGCCAAGGTTCTTGAACTCATCAGTCTGAAAATAAAGGTTTCCCTCTGAAATAAGCTGTTTATTGTATACAGGAACTACTATCATAATTAACCTCCTTTTGTTAGCACTCTTATGAGATGAGTGCTAATCCTTTGGTAAAAAAATAAAGCAGATCATCATTGAACGCTTTACAAAACATTTACACTTGTCTAAGATATTTACATGATAATAGCACTAACATTGACAAGTGTCAACGTTAAGTTTTTCGTGACTCACGAAACGCCCCCAATGACTCACTCAAACAATGTAACTCTCAGAGGAAAAGATTATGTACCAGGGATGCAATAAAACAGCTCTTTGTTCACAGAACACCATCGCAGAGGGCTTCTATGATTTATTAAAAGAAAAAGAATACTCCAAAATTACCGCCAGTGAAATATGCAAGAAATCCGGTGTTTCCAGGCAGACTTTCTATTCTCTGTTCTCGTCAAAAGAGAATATTGTCGCCTTCATTTTGTCCAAGGAATACGCTTTTAACCCGGAAAAAGAGTGTAATTGCTGCGGAACACCAACTCTTTCTGAGCTCAGTAAAGGATTTTCATCCTTTATTGTTCAAAAGGGCGATTTCATCGAGCTTCTTGAAAAGAATAACATAACCTATCTCCTGCAGGAGACTCTTTTTTGCGGTTTTAAGCATTACACTGATTCAGAGGTCAGCAATGATGACGCCGGTGAGATTCCCCGGGATCTTGCCCTGGATTTCATTGCTTCGGGACTTACTACTATTGCCAAGCATTATGTAAAGAACAGAAATGCCATCACTTGTGAACGGCTTGAGGGGATAATTTATTCACTGTTTAGTGGGGCGTTTTGAGTGAGTGGGTGAGTCAATCTGAAACGTCCCCAATGACTCACCCCCACTCACTTTTTTTATCATTTTTTTATCATTTATTTGTTGACTATTAAAGGTATATATTGTACTTTAATTGTGCTCAATCTAATTAGCATGTTTAGTCACTACAGCACAGATGAAAGGATGGTAAAAATATGGCTAATTTTGATTATGATGTTCTATATATCGGTACCGGTCATGCTGCATGGCATGGCGCTCTTATTCTTGCAGGAGCCGGGAAAAAGATTGCTTTTGCAGAAAGGGATTTGACAGGCGGAACATGTACCAACTATGGATGCGATGCCAAGGCTCTCCTGGATGGACCGGCTGAGCTGGTCTCCGCTCTTGAAAGATACAAGGATCTTGGACTCAGTGCCGATGTTAAGATGGACTGGCCCAAATTTATGGGATATAAGCACATGGTAATCGATCCTCTTGCAAATGCCATGACAGGCCTGCTCACAAATGCCGGTTTTACCATCATCAGAGGAAGTGCTGAGTTTGTTGATCAGCATACGGTAAAAGTTGGAGACAAGACTGTTACTGCAGAAAATATCGTTGTCTGCACAGGCCAGAATGACTTCAAGCTTGATATTCCGGGAAAAGAGTATATGCATACAAGCCGCGAGATATTGGATCTTCCACAGCTGCCTGAGCATATTACTTTCATTGGAGCAGGTATTATTTCGATGGAGTTTGCTTCGCTCCTTACACAGTTCGGCGTTAAAGCAACCGTAATTGAATTTGCGGACAGAGCTCTTTTAGCATATAGCGAGGAATATTCTGCAAGAGTTGTGGATAAGCTTAAGGCTGCAGGTGTTGATTTCCACTTTGGTGAGTCTTTAGCTTCTGTAGAAAAAGACGGTGAGAAATATATCGCCAAGACCGCTTCCGGCCTGACAGTTACAACGGACTACATCCTTGCTGCTACAGGAAGAAGAGCTAATGTCGAAGGACTTGGCCTTGAGAATGCCGGAATCGAGTACAGCCCAAGAGGCATCAAGGTTGACGACCATATGCGCACCACAGCACCTAACGTATATGCCAGCGGTGACGTGGTTGATAAGATGATTCCAAGGCTCACTCCTACTGCAACCTTCGAGTCAAATTACATCGCTCTCGCTATTCTTGGCGCACCACAGCCTATCCAGTACCCGGCTGTTCCAAATGTAGTATTTACGCTTCCAAGAATTGCTGCTGCCGGTGTTACAGTAAATCAGGCCCTGAAGGAACCTGATAAATATACCGTTGCCAAGGTGGAATACGGAAAACTTCTTGCCTTTGAATATAGAAATGAGACTGACGCCGAAGCTACCGTTATTCTCGACAAGAATAAATACCTTGTCGGAGCCGAGCTCTACGGTGACCAGGCCGGCGAAATGATCAACATCATTACAATGATCATCAATGGCAGAATGACTATGGAAATGATCATGGGTACGATCTGGGCATTCCCGACACAGACAGACGGTCTTGTAGAGATGCTCGCACCTATGCTCCACAGCGCAAGGGATGACGCGTGAATAATTGATTATTTTGACACTATTGTCATTTAATAAATTTGGCAGACTACATTGCCCATAAAAAGCAATATAGTCTGCCAAAAAAATCTATATCTCATAATCCTACCTGATTTTCTCTCTTATGAAAAGATATTTTCATTTTCTTGCCTGATCTATCACATCTTCCATTATTTCTTTTGTCATGCTACCGGGGATGTAGCCAAGGACATAGCCTTCCGGATTTATTATAAATGTAGTCGGATATGCTGTGATGTAATAAGGAAGCTGCAGTGTTGCGCCCTCATCCATAACAACAGGATAAGTGTAGCCGTTTTCTTCCAGGAATTTACTGATTCCGTCTATGCTGGTCTCTTTTCCCATATTTGGAAATGCAACACCTAATATTGCCACATCAGAGTCCGGCTGAGAGTATTTTTCATAAAGCTCCTGTATGTAAGGCATCTCGGCTCTGCAAGGCGGGCACCAGGTAGCCCAGAAATTTAAAAAGACAATCTTTCCTTTGTAGTCTGACAGAGTATGAGTTTCACCGTACTGGTCAACCAGCGTAAAATCAGGCGCCGCAATAAGATTCTGTTCCTGAGCAGAATCCGCATTTTCGGTTTCAGGTGTGCCGACCTCATTATCATTATCTGTCGCATTAGCTGTAACAGTGTCTATAGCGTTATCTGCAACATTTCCTGTAACATTATCTGCAGTATTATCTGTCGTATTATCCTGTGCGCTTGCAACAGTAAACTGTGAGAGATAGCTGGAGATACTGTTGAGTTTCCCTGTAAACATAAGGATTCCCATAAGTACCATGAGCACAGCACCGATCTTAACTGTATACTTCACAACGCTCCTGTGCTTTCCAAAGAACTCCAAAAGTGTCGTGGTAAAAAGTCCCACCAGCAAAAATGGAATCACGTAGCCTAAGGTATATATTCCAATCAGCAAAAAGCCCATGGATGCTGAATCCGCTGAAGCTGCCATGATAAGCACTGATGAAAGCACCGGTCCAATGCAGGGACTCCAGGCAAAGCTTATAACAAAGCCCATAAAAAGAGCTGTCAGGGGAGACATTGTGAGCTTGCCCAAATCTAAAGGAAGTCGCACTTCACGGCTCAGCAGCCTGCTGCTGCCAAATACTCCCAGCTGATAAAGGCCGAACAAGATTATAATGATACCGCCGATTCTCACAAAGAGAATCTGATTCCCACTAAAAAATCTTCCAAGGACACTGAGCCCCATTCCCAGAAGGAAAAAGGCAAAGCTAATGCCAATCACAAAAAACAAGGTATTGACCATGACCTTGGCTCTGTCATAGTGTTTTGTGCCATCACTATCTTCTTTTAACGTCCCACCGGAAAGGTACCCCATGTACACAGGCAAAAGCGGTAACACACATGGTGAGAAAAAACTCAATATACCCTGCAAAAAAACTGTAAAAAACGAAATATTCATATTAGAAACCTTTATTCAACATATTTCTTATAGTCGCCGTATAAGCGCAAGTAATGACAGCACCGCGGCTGTTTTTTTAGAAAAAAAATGATTTCCCATGGACACCTCCATAAGCTATCCGGCAGAATCTAAACAAAGATGAGTCAGGAGATAAAAGTCTCTTGACCCATCTAAAAATAGCTATCAGAATTCTACTTTTTTATCAAAGCAAAGATGTAATGCAAGCCTCAACATCTTTTACATCAGCTGTAGGCTCAAATCTTGCAACAACGTTTCCCTCACGGTCAATAATGAACTTAGTGAAGTTCCACTTAATGTCAGGCTTCTTATCCCATTCAGGATCTGCTTCAGCAAACATCTTCTCAAGAAGCGCCTTGAACTCATGCTCCTGGAATCCCTCAAATCCCTTCTGAGATTTAAGATATGTATAAAGAGGAAGCTCGTTCTCACCATTTACATCAGCCTTTGCCATCTGAGGGAAGGTTGTGTTGTAATGAAGTGTGCAGAACTCATGGATCTCGTCATCTGTTCCGGGAGCCTGTCCTCCAAACTGGTTACAGGGAACATCAACTATCTCAAGACCTTTCTCGTGGTACTTGGTATACATCTGCTCAATAGGTGCATACTGAGGTGTAAAGCCACATCCTGTAGCTGTGTTGACCACCATAACTACCTTTCCCTTGTAATCAGCAAGATTAAGCTCTTCGCCGGTTCCGGTCTTAAGTGTGTAATCGTAGATCATTGTTTCATTCTCCTTTTCTTTTTAATTAATCTGCTCATTATTTGTTCGAATGCAATATTGCATTTCGCAATATTTAATTGTGTACAATTTTAATTATAATAATATATCGTCAAAAATCAAGCCCCGACAGTTTATTAATCGGAAATTTGCTGGCTGACAGGTCCTATCTTTCTCCATTTTCCATATCTGTACAGCACAATACTCATGATCGCACCAATGATCCAGGCTATAAGAAGTGACCAATAGATCATGTCGCGATCGCCAAGTGGATTAGCCGCGGAACGTGTCATATATACCATAATGTAGGCCAGCGGCATTCTGAGGAAAAAGGTCTCGATGATAGATATCCACATAGGTGTCACTGTATCTCCCGCACCACGCATTACACCGGTAAGGGACTGAATGATAGCCATTAACAGATAACCGCCTGCCAGAATCCTCATAAGGTGCATGCTAAGATCAACGAGTTCCTCTGTATCTGTAAATATTCCCATCAGGCTCCTGCCAAACGTAAGGATGACTGCCACTATCGCTACAGAAAAGATCAGCGACAGCAAAAGGCCCTGTCTTGAACCCTGTTCAACTCTTTCCTTATTTCCCGCACCGATATTCTGACCTGCATAAGTTGTCAGAGCCGATCCGAAAGAGAAAATAGGAAGCACTGCAAATCCATCCACACGCTGTATGATCACACTTGCAGTGATAAGCTGCTCACCAAAGGTATTAGTAAGAGACTGCACCAGGACAATAGACATGGAAAAGATAGCCTGCGTGATTCCGGAAGGGAATCCAAGTCTTATTATCTGTCCCGCATAGTTTCCCTGCCATTTAAAAAACTTTATTCCAAAATCAAATACATCGCCCATTTTTCTCAGACGATTGATACATAATATGGCAGAAAATGCCTGCGCGATTATCGTAGCAAGAGCAACACCGGACACGCCCATGTTGAATCTCGCCACAAAAAGAATATCCAATACAATGTTGATCACGCTTGAAATGATAAGATAAACCAGCGCAGAAACCGAATCTCCAAGTCCCCTCAGGACACCACTTAAGATATTATAAAAGCCCAGTCCGATCGAACCGAGAAACAGTATCCTAAGATAACTTGCACTCCAGTCAATAATGCTCTCAGGTGTTCTAAGTAACGATAACATCGGTCTTGCTATGATGACTCCGATCACAGTCATTGAAACTGACGCAATAAAGATAAGAGTGAAACAGTTTCCTATTGTCCAGGACAGAGCATCTCTGTTTTTGGCTCCCAGATATTGAGCAACCATTATCGTCGCACCAATACTTACACCTATAAACATAACCAACAGAAGATTAAGAATAGGAGCCGCACTTCCAACTGCAGCCAAAGCATTATCGCCAACGTATCTTCCAACAATAATGCTGTCTACAGTGCTGTATAGCTGCTGGGCAACATTTCCAAGCAGCATAGGTATAGTAAATTTAAGTATCTGCTTCCATGGCGCCCCCACAGTCATATCAACAGCTTTAAAAGATTTATATTTCATATCGTGCCATCCTTATTCCTTACAATTACCAGTTCACGATCTCATCAGCGCTATGTATAAGCTTTGCCTCTACAGATGCAGCCCCCTTAACGTACTCCTCAAGTCTTTCTGCAGTCTTTCCTATTCCGCTTCCGCCTGATGTTGCAAAGGCATATACTTTCTTGCCTTCCCAGTTATATCCCTTGCAGAAAGTGTAGACTACTCTTGGTGCTGCAGCATACCAGATAGGGAAACCGACATATACGGTGTCGTACTTATCGAAGTCCTGAACCTTTCCTTTAACGGGGACATCTTTTTTCCCAATCTGCTCTTTATTGCATCTTGAAAGGGGATTCATATAGTTGATATCAGCCTTTGTGTACAGTTCCTCAGGCACAATCTCAAAGATATCTGCATTTATCTTCTGAGCAAACTCCTCTGCCACTTTTTTGGTTGTTCCTTCTGCGCTAAAAAATGTAACTAATGTACTCATCTTTGTTTCCTCCTATCTGTTCGATCATTTTATTTGTTATCAAAGTGAATTTATAAATCCAAAAACTTTTGTAAAGTACTTGTCAGGGTCCATATACAGTGCCTGTCCGTGACCGGCTCCTTCGACCACATAGAGGTCTTTCTGAGAGTTACAAGCATCATATAAGCTGTAGACCATTCTTGTATTTACAAAGTTATCCTCTTCGCCATGTATAAAGAATATGGGGATCGAGGTGTTTTTGACCTGCTCTAGAGCAGAGGCTTCCTGGAAAGTATATCCTGCCCTTATCTTGGAAATAGCACTGGCAGTATAAAGGATCGGGAACTGCGAGATATTGAAAAGATATCTGGCCTCATCAGTAAACTCATCCCATACTGAAGTGTATCCGCAGTCATCGATTATTGCCTTTACATTATGCGGAAGATCCTCTCCTGATGTCATCATAACAGTTGCGCCTCCCATGGATACTCCATGGAGAATTATCTGCGCATCAGGATCGATGCCAAGTACATGATCGATCCAGAGTTTTACATCTTCCTTGTCGAGCCATCCCATTCCAATGAATTTACCTTCACTGTCTCCATGGGATCGCATATCCGGGGTAAGAACATTGTAGCCCTGCTCAGCATAATATCTTGCATAGGAATACATCTGCTGACGCTTACCTGTGTAACCATGTATTGCAATGACCCAGTTATGGCTGTTAGCATCGGTGGTAAAAACATCACCGACCAGATTTAAGCCGTCAGAAGAACTGATAGAGACAACCTCTTTTGCTGAACTGTCGACCCAGTTGTTAGTTAACTCGCTTATCTCCTTCCATACCCGGTCAACCGTGTTCTTCGTATCGTCAGAAGTCGTTGGAGTCGGTGCAACAGCTATTCCGGATGCTGTAGAACGTGAAATTGCAAATGTAACAAGGTAGTTGCCTGCAAAAATATCAAGTGCCACAAAAGCAATGAGCACAATGGCTACTACCCACTTTATTATTTTTGATACTTTATTCTTCTTATTCATGTGATCGTAATATCCTCCAGTTATCCTGCGTGCAAAGCCTTATCCGGTGCACTCACGAATTGAAACTGTTTTCTGTTACGGTATTATCATATCACATTTTAAATTAAATGCAATTAAATTGATTGCAATTTATGTTTTTCTTGTCCGGGCTTACCTTTAAATTTATTTTTTTCACAAATGATATTTATTGATAAGAGTGTTATAAAGGCGATCCATGGTAATGGTCACCACAGACCGCCTCCGCCGAGTACTATCTATTTTCAACTGGACTGATTACCGGCTTACCTTCCCTGTCCAGTAAAGGGGTAAGTCCTCCGGAATATCCGCTGACATGATACAAGTAGTTTACGCCTGTATCCTTATCAACCCAGATTTCAGTAACATTAACTGCTCCTTGAGTGTAAACTTTTTCAAATCTTGTATTCTTTGCCATAACTTTGTCCTCTTTCTCAACCGTGCTCTTTATAAATATCTGGTTGATGATATCATTATATTTGAGACGATAATGCGAATATACATCAAAGTACGTGCCTGGAAAGATCGTATTCCACCATTTTAGCGAATTATGTTGGCCATACAGATGCCAAGCAACGAAAGGACTACAATCATGAGCGAAAACAATACAGAAAACAACAAAAATAATAAGAGCAGCATTTCTGCAGGAGCAACTGCACTGATATCAGTACTTGCTGTACCAGTTACACTGCTTGCAGGGCTACTCTTATCTAATCGTAAGAAGAAATAGATCTAATTCCTCTTATAACCTCTATCTTGACATAAAGCCAAACAAGTTATTATCTTACCATTTTTTTAGGAACAAACTCTATTTTTAAAGTACTGTCCATAGCTTCAGCAAGGCGTTTAAGAAGCGCAATGCTAGGATTTCTTGTACCCTTCTCCAATCTGCTTATGTCCGCTTGACTTATACCGCTCTTCTCTGACAGCTCCAGCTGAGTCATTCCCGCATGGATTCTTGCATCAAGTATCGCTCTTGTAATATCCATTTCTGGCTGAAGTGCCTCATATTCTTTTTTAAACTCAGGATCCTGCATAAGTTCATTTGTTAATTCCTGAAGATCACTCATATGTTCTGCGTTCACCATGTAAGAATCGTGCCCCATTATCCCCGCCATCCTCTATATTCTTTTAATGTACCTTTTACCATCATCAACATCTTTTCTGCCAATTTGCCGTTCTCTTTAACCTGAGGTATTAGCGGCTTGTCCAATTCATAATGAAGATATAGGATCTCAGTGATCCCCATCAATAATTCATCACCGCTTCTGCCAGGCATTTGAGGGAGCACTTTTCTTATTTGCTCTGATATTTCCATTACAATGTCCTGCCATACAGAAAACCACTGCTCACTCTCGAGAAGATTAAACTCCCCCATCCACTCTCTGGGAGTATGAATTTCATCCATTCCTCCACAAGTTGTAGGCTGCAGGATATAAAAAATCTTAGCTTCCTTTGCTTCGCGTGAAGCACCTCTCCCGAGAGGATACAAAGCACAAACTGTTGGTTTATTGCTATGGATCTTACATCGATTATCATCCATTAAAAAAGGACATTTACCATTATCTTCCCGCATTTTTAACGAAACCAATGGCATTTTGCTTGTATTTCCCAAATAGAGATTTCCATACTCCTGAAGCACTTCCGGCAACGGTTTATTCAACGCCTTTGCCATACGGCAAAGGTCAAACGGTGAGAGCAAAATATCAACACGATTCTTACAACATTCTCCACATTGATCACAATGGAAATGAAATTCCTGATCTTTGCCAATAGGATGCTTCATTAGCTCTTCAATCATTTTCTGTCTATCATTCATGAATAATCCCTCTTTCTTTATTGTTACCATCAATGATAGGTAATAATTGAATTGCTGTCATTCGACTCGTGGTTGATAATCGTTACCTACTCCTCATTTTCCTTGCCACAAGTTTTTCTCTTGTTATTGTCAAAAATGATAGTCAAAAGCAGCAACTATATAATAAACATCTCCATCCTTACAACGACGCATTAACTGCTCAGGGCTCTCAAAATCTCCATAATCACTGTAGAATTGCAAAGCACATGTATCATCCATTACACACTGCAGCTTATATAGCAAATAACTGATATCTCCGTCTTCACTATCCAAAAGTTTTTCCAATGTAAGAGCATTGCTGAATTCTTTTAAAGCCTTGCGATATCTTTTATAAACGCCTTTCATGAATTTTTCACGATTTTTAATGGTCATCTTATACTGCACAAAGTTTTCGAAATCGGATTATCATTCAAAACAAAAATTGTAGAATGCATTATTTGTTCCCCTTATCTCTGATTCGCAATTCTAGCCAGTTCTCGCTTAAATGCATCGTAATTCCGTCTGTCCTTAGGACTGCAATAAACAGCAAATTCTATATTTTTGAACATATACAGATAGTCATTAATCACATTTGCTGCAGCTCTGGCAACAATCTCCGGTTTATTCTGAAATGCTCCACATCCAAATGCCCCCAATATAACTACTTCATCAGCATTAGCCACGGCAACATCCAATATTCTCCTTAGCCTCTTTTCATGAAGCTCAAGTAGATCTTTATCTGATATTTTCACTTTTTTCGTTCCATCGCTCTTATTATATGGATTGCTGGGGTTGTCCCTAAGATTAGGAGCAGCACATGTAATAACGTCAACCTCATACCACTGAGTTTCTGGCATGGCAACAGGAGCTGCTGTGTCTGTTTTAAACACTACAACTCCCGGAGTATATATAATGTCATCATTGTGAATTGGATCAGCTGCATTCCTGTGAGGAGCATAAAATCCATTCCACATCTCCTTGGTATTAAGCATGCTGTACAAAGTCGAGCATCTGCACAGACATTCTTCCTGGGCTGTAGATCCCTTAACTACTCCACCGCCCGGATTTGTTGCTGAAGCAAAATTATGAACAGCAACTCTCATCCCTTTGTATACACTGGCAGCTTCTAATGTTCTTTTCTTCGAGACTATAATCTTAGCCGCCTCATCATATTTATCATTGTCAGATGCAGATGTTGAATCGCCCTCCAGAATAAGCTTCTGATTCTCAGATGCCAGTTTTATAGACTCCCTTAGCCGATCGTTCTCACTACACATCTTTTCCGTATCTTGGAAAATTGCAACATTTTCTTCTCGTCCCATCTATACATTCCTCTCGTTCTCTTTTTTTAATATTTCTGCATAATCTCTGGTGTCGTACCATTCTGATTTGTACCAGTCCTCACAGAACTTCATTGCATAATCAACGCCACATTGTTCGCCAGGAACGTCATAGATACTTCCTCCTGGTCCGAGGAATGCCCCCCAGTATTCATCAGCTTTCTTACTGTCCCTACTAAGCTCTTTGGCTCTTAGCTCACAAATCCTATACACCGCAAGCGCTCCAGATTCACTATAGTTAAATACATAGATACGTTCATCAGGACTATATAAATCCCCAACATCCTGCAAGTATTCGAACATTTCTTTCGCTGATGCAAATCTGATAGGCACATTATTGCAACATCCATCATTAGACCTCATATCCTTAGCTCTCATCTACTTATTTCAGGATACTCTGCAATCAGTTTTTCAACATTTGCCGGTGCAAGCACTGCCATGATATCAGTGATATCCTTATCGTTACCGATTGCCCTGAACCCAGCCCAGGCATATGGTGAATCCTTTATGGTCATTGCTACTGCTTT
>JAEEGI010018651.1_pt1 | contig 14082 bp, 13 predicted proteins | sample 8958751 | NCBI WGS metagenome assembly JAEEGI01 (sample SAMN16246545, study PRJNA631951) | gut metagenome | biome: gut microbiome; feature: rumen; material: KS-attached | host: Bos | place: Iran: Karaj | collected 2018-10
ACTCACAGGAGCCCGTTGCTCAAACCACTGTAAAGTTGTTGAAGACCGATAGTACGTTGGCGGCAGGTGTGCTCACCAATCTCAACGGTCAGTTTAGTGTGAAGGCTCCTAAGGCAGGCACTTTTATCCTTCAGGTAACGTGTGTGGGTTTCAAGGCCTACACCAAGCGTGTCAGCGTTCAGGCCGACAAGGATGTCGCACTGGGTACCATCGCTTTGGAACCTGATGCCATCATGCTGAAAGGTGCTACGGTGACTGGTCGTGCAGCAAAGGTCACTGTCAAGGAGGACACCTTCGTTTATAATGCCGCTGCCTATCGTACACCCGAAGGCTCTGTCGTTGAAGAGCTGGTGCGCCGTCTCCCTGGTGCCGAGGTGAGCGACGATGGTACGATTAAGATTAATGGTAAGCAGGTGAAGAAAATCCTCGTTGACGGTAAGGAGTTCATGACAGGCGATACCAAGACAGCCATGAAGAATCTGCCCACCAACATCATCAATAACATCAAGGCATACGACCAGCAGAGCGATATGGCTCGTATTTCCGGTATTCAGGATGGTGAGGAAGAAACCGTCCTCGACTTCGGCATCAAGCCCGGCATGAACAAGGGTGTCATGGTCAATGTCGATGTCGCTGCCGGTACCAAAGACCGTTATTCTGGCCGTATCTTCGGTGGCGTGATGAAGGACGACTTCAAGGTGTTCCTCATGACCAATGCCAACAACACCAACGACATGGGCTTCCCCGGTGGCGGTGGTGGCGGTCGTTTCGGTGGCGGTCGTCAGGGTTTGAACTCTTCGAAGATGACAGGTCTGAACCTCAACTACGAGAAGAAAGACAAGCTGACCATTGACGGTAGCGTACGCTGGAATCACAGCGATGGCGATACCTTTTCAAAGAATAATAGCGAGTCGTTCTTCAGCGGCACGACCTCATCGTTCAGCAACAGCGTCAACCAGAGTTTTTCGCGTGCCAACCAGTGGAATGGTCAGATGCGCTTGGAGTGGCAACCCGACTCCATGACCAACATCATGTTCCGTCCTAACTTCTCGTATAGCTCTAACGACGGTACCAACTGGAGCAACAACGCTACCTTCGACAAAAATCCGTACGACTATACTGACGATCCCCTGCGCGATGTCTTCGAGATTGCCAAAAAGTATAATATCGTCAAAAACTACAGTGTGAACGATGGTGTCAACTATAGCGATTCAAAGAACCTGCGTGGTATGTTGCAGTTCAACCGCCGTCTCAGCAATAACGGTCGTAACATCACCATCCAGCTCAATGCCAACTGGGGCGAAGGCACCAGCAAGTCGATGGCCGACAACTACATCTATCTTTTCACCAATCCTGATACGACGATTACCAACCGTTACAACCTCACACCGCAAGACAATTGGGGCTACTCCGTTCGCGTGAACTATAGCGAACCCATTGCCCGTCAGGTTTACTTGCAGTTCGGTTATCGCTATCAGTACAGCTATACCAAGAGCGACCGCAAGACCTATAGCCTGTTCGGTGTCGACTTCTCTGACATCTATCCCACCTATCGCAATTTCGATACTTATCTGAATCAGCTCGTCTATCCTCTTGAGACCTATGAGGACCAAACGTTGAGTCGTTACTCCAACTACAAGAACTATACCCATACAGCCGAGGTGATGTTGCGTGTTGTTCGTCCCGCCTATAATCTGAACATCGGTTTCCAGGTTATTCCACAGAAGTCACACTTCATTCAGGACTATACCTCACGTGTCAATGGCGAGACCGTACGTCTGCGTGCCGACACCACTCGTACTGTTACCAACTTCACGCCAACGCTCGATTTCCGTTGGAAGCAGTCAAAGACCGGCCAGCTGCGCTTCACCTATCGCGGCAATACCAGCCAGCCTTCAATAAGCGACCTGCTCGACGTCTATGACGATAGCAACCCACTACGCATCACACGTGGTAACCCTGGCTTGAAGCCTTCGTTCACGCAGAGCTTCAACCTCTTCTACAACGACTACTTCCAGAAGCACCAACAGGCCATTATGACCTTCGTCAACTTCTCGACAACCAGCAACTCCGTGTCGAATATGACCACATATAACGAGGCTACCGGTGGAACGATTACCCGTCCTGAGAACATCAATGGTAACTGGAATGCCAACCTCGGCTTCATGTTCAATACCGCTCTCGACTCGGCAGCCTTCTTCAATATCAACACCTTCACGAATCTGGGCTACAACCACAATGTCGGTTACGTCAGCGTGAGTGCTTTGGCCGATTCTGAGAAGAGTGTCACGAAGGCCCTGTCTGTTGACGAGCGTATCGCAGGCAGCTACCGTAACGAGTGGTTCGAGTTCGAACTCAACGGTTCGCTCAACTATACCCATCGTCGCAGCGAGCTGCAGCCCAACAACAACCTCGACACGTGGCAGTTCTCCTATGGTGCAATGACAGGTGTTACCGCTCCTTGGGGTACACAGCTCACCACCAACATCAACATGCAGAGTCGTCGCGGTTACAGCGATGCTTCCATGAACACCAACGAACTCATCTGGAATGCACAGCTCTCCCAGTCGTTCCTGCGTGGCAATGCACTCACCCTCTCGCTCCAGTTCTACGACATTCTGCACCAGCAGTCAACCATCAGCAGTATCCTCAACGCTACGCAGCGCAGCGATACCGAGTATAACGCCATTACCAACTACGCTATGCTGCATGTCATCTATCGTCTCAACCTCTTTGGAGGTGGTGGTCAGGGTGGCTTCTTCGGCGGTGGCCGTGGTGGTCGCGGTGGCCGTGGTGGCGGCTTCGGCGGCGGTGGCTTTGGCGGTGGTCGCAGTGGCCGATTCTAAAAAGAGATCATAATCTAAGCTATATAATACCCAAGGGGTCGGAGAATGTCATCATCTCCGACCCCTTATTATTCCGCTATTCTCATACACATCATAGTAAGGTCATCGTTGGGCTCGGCACCGTTGCGGTGGACTTCGACCTTGGCCGACAGCAATACGGTGATTACGATGGTTGGGTAGCGGCTCACGCGTTTTAGCGGCATCCTGCGTACAAATTCGATGTGTTTCATAATTCTTTCGTTGGTTGAAAAATAATAGCATCGGCAAAGTTACGCACTTTCTTTCAATTATCCTCCGTTTTCCCCGTTAAAGATTTTAAAAACTGGCGAACATCGCCGCGAGCCATCACTTCAGAATCCATCATCCTTCTTCCATCAGACATCTCTGTGACAACCAATAATGCTTGAGTGTATGAAATGCATATAAGGAAAATGGACTGGCTGCCTTCAAGGAGCGGGCAGCCAGTCCGTTGTTGACCCATTAGGCATCCAGAAGCTTCTTCTTCATCAGCTTCTCATAGCCACCGTCGATGATGGGTGGCTCATCAGGATAATCGTCTTGATAATCCTTTTCTAACAAGTCATGTACGCGGACTACGAGGAGCAGTTTCCGCTCCGCGGTCAGCTCCCTTTTGAGGAGCATTCTGAGAATGGTGTAGAACTGAGGAAGTCGTAGAACTTCACCTTTTTAGACTTTCTGACGCGTTTCCGGACTGATGTGGTGCCTACGGCATCCACGTGTCGAGAAACGTTTCTGGTCACCATCAAACACTTCCGAAAGGAAGTGCATGAATGTTTCCGTTTTTAAAAATTTTCTCATTGAGTCTAAAAATAATGTATTGTTGTTAATGATGTAAATAAATCGTGCAGGCTTAGTCTGCACAAAACGGATGCAAAGGTACAAAATATTTCCTATCTTTGCAGTGTCCGGGCAACCAAATATAAATATTTTTACATTATTTAAACAATAGTAAAGTTAAAAACGTTATGACAGATTCAATTGAGAGGGAACTCGCCATGTCTGGCGGTGTTTCCCCAACGACTCACGCATCCTGCCAATTAGAGGCTTGCCGTATTACGACCCGTATGGATTTGCCTCCGATGGTACCCCTGTTCAAGTACAACAGCGTTCCGTGCTTTTATCGTGGCGAGGTGCACGGCATTGCAGGAAAGGCCAAAAGTGGCAAGACGTTCTTTACATCCGTCCTCATGGCCTGTTGCGTGAAGAGTGGCATCCTTGGCATCGAGCGTATCCAGGAACAGCCGCTGCATGTGATGTGGCTTGACACCGAACAGAGCATGCAATCGACGCAGGAGATACTTCGCGACCGCATCGTGCCATTGGTGGGTGGGGCAGATGAGTACCCCGAAGCACTATTCGATATTTTCAATGTCCGCTCCGTCGATTGGGACAAACGTATGGCGTTGCTGCGCGAGGGTGTCCGTACTTGTCGTCCCGACCTGGTTGTGGTGGATGGCATCCGTGACCTCGTCGATGATATCAATAATGGCGTGCTGGCTCAGGCTGTCATAGCCGATCTGATGAACATTGCCACTGAATACGACTGTTGCGTCCTTTGCGTCATCCATCAGAACAAAACGGGAGAAGACCGGAATCTACGTGGCTGGATAGGTACGGAACTCACGAATAAGGGTTTTGAAATATGGTCGTGCGAGAAGCTCATTCCCGACCATATCTTCAGCGTTGAGCAGACGCTGACGCGCAAACAAGGCGTTGAGAAAATTCTATATTTTACAATAGACGACAACGGCCTTCCTGTAGCCTCTGACGGTCCTTCTCAAGAGGCGGCGTCCACGCTGTCGTCGCAGAAGAGCCAACAGAAGCTGCCGCCCTTCAACCAGGAGTATATCATTCATCACGACAAGGACGACTCATATGAGGTGGATATCCGTAAACTCTTCTACGAGACGCTCAAGAACGGTGCCATGTTCTATACGCCAATGCAGCAGAAGGCCATGGCGCTGCTGAACTGTCACGAGACGGGCTACTGGAATAGCATCTTCCTGAAAGCCAAAAACATGGGCATCGTCCAAAACACCACCGTCAACCACAAAAGTATGTGGGCACTACCTGAACAGAAAGAACCTGAGCCGTCACACCAAGAGCTGGACATGTTCCAAGAGCGCCCAGACGGTGACCGGCCTTTCTGAGGGGGATGGGATGGCCCCTCCTCTTTAGGCCCCCCTTATAGGGGGCCATAGAGGGGGGCCTCCCCCTCAGACCATCCCCCTCAACTCAAGAAAGGCCCCCAACCCCCAAATTCGTATGAGACTCAAAGACGTGATCACTTTTTCATTCAAAGACGAGTTGGTCCGCATCGAACCCGAGGTCAGAAAGACGGTCGATTTCATGCTGCCCTCCATGCCGATGGTAGAAGCCTGCCGGGCTGACGACTTCGACTTCTTCCTGCCGTGGATAGATGTCGGTAAGCTGACGGTCAGTCAGATGCATCGTGCCGCCCAGCGTTACCTCCTCGGCAAATCGAAGTCGGGACAGCCCATCTTCTGGCTCATCGACGATATGCACATGCCTCAGGACGGGTTCATATCCTCCGGCTCCTGGATATCCCAGCTACTGAAGAAGCGCGAGCCCTTATTGAAGTACTGGCGCGTCAGGCGCTGCCTCTTTGGTCTGCACCTGTTGTCTCTCGTCGATGGCGCAGAAGCCCTCAAGCCTGTCTCGATTGTCGAGTCGCCCCAGTCCGCTGTGGTTCTCAGCGAGCTCTTCCCCAACAAGCTGTGGCTCTCGACCGTGCCCTGTTCCTACTTTACCGTCAATCTGCTCAAACCTCTTCGCGGCCGGCAGATAACCGTCTATCCGAATACCGACGAGACGCTCTCGAACTACATAGCGTGGCTGGAACTCCGCGACATGGTACGCCGGAATGACGGCATCGACATCTCGGTCAGCAGTTATCTGGAAGACGAGGCCACACCCGAACAGAAAAATCGCAGAATAGACATCCTGACACTCTATCTGGAACATTTAAAATCGAAGCAAACATGGTAAACCTATACGATAAACATAAATTCATTAGCAAGAGTACTCTGGCCAGACTTGCCGGCGTACATCGCAATACATTCAGCCGCTACCTCGCGACTCGTCGTCATATCCTCGAAGCACTGGGTGTTAGCCCTCATGCCCGTAAGCTTCCACCTGAAGCAGTCAGGTATATCTGTGAGGATTATTGTATTGATCTGCCTCCCGAATACCAGGATCAGAATCTTCTCAACTGCTCTGAGCTCTATCAGAAGTTCATCCGCCATCTGCAAGATGCAGAGCAAGCTTCGCTTAGGATGAAGTTCGAAAAGGACAGAAAAGCGACGCAATTGCAAAAATAGCTGTAATTTCAAGTCGCATTGCACAAAAGTGCACCAATTGCCTCGGCCAGAGTAGTACCTTTGCCGTGCATTTGGGATGCAACGGTAAGCGAACCACATGAACCCCATGGTACCTACGGTTCATTGAGACCATCTGAACGGGTCACTCAGATTATCTGAACGACATGAAGGGATTATCCCTTACCCCCCATGCAGACTATCTGAACAACTCGTTAAGCCTATCCGGACAAGGCATTCAGACTATCTCTTTCGCAAGCCACTTTTACTTTTTTATTGTTTTACTTTTTTACCTTTTAAGCTATGAGTCAAAAATTTATCAAGTCACAAAACAAGAACGAACAAAGTGCTGCCTTCGGCAAGTATTATGCCATGGCCGTTTACGACAACCACTTCATCGGCACCGAGGAGTTGGCCGACTTCATCCAGCGTCAGGCCTCCGTCAAGAAGAGCGACATCAAAGCCGTGCTGCAGGAACTGGGCGAAGCCTTCAAGCACTTCTTCGAACTGGGTCAGAAGATCAAGCTCGATGGCATCGGCATCTTCAAGGTCGGCTTCAGCTCTATCGGTGTCGCCAAACTCGAGGACTGTGGTGCCCAGACCATCACCACCCGCCGTGTCCTCTTCCAGCCTGAGACGACCCGTGTCGTTGTTGGTCAGAGCAAGCAGACCGATGGCAGCGTCAAGCAGAAGTACGTCAATGCCATCACCATGCTCAAGGACGTCGTCTTCGAGGAGACTCACGACAACGCGATGAATGTTGAGACAAACTCCAGCAACTCAGGTTCATCTAACTCTGGCAACACCCCCGGTGGTAGCGGCCCCGGCAACAATGGCGGCGTAACGCCCGGTGAGGCCGGAAATGGCGATGACGAAGGCGAGTAGTCTCTAATGTTTATGGTTTACAGTTTATAGTTTATAGTTAATATGACTGTAGGCAGGGCTGTAGACCATAAACTTCCTCACAAAACTAATTATCTATAAACTGTAAACAATAAACTATAAACAAAAAAATGAAAAGAGAGACCATAAAACAGATTGTGCAGATCGTGATCACGATTCTCACAGCCATTAGTTCAACAGTATTGGTACAGTCATGCGGAATATTTCATTAATCATCTGTCATTGCAGTGCTACGCGCCGCAACCAGCGTTTCACCGTCGACATGCTACGTGACTGCCATAACGCCCGCTTCCATAACAAAGGCGTCGGCTATCACTACTACATCGAGAAAGACGGAAAGGTCTATCAGACCCGCAAAGAAGAGGAGATTGGCATGCATGCCCGACACTACAATGCCCATTCCATCGGCATCTGCTATGAAGGAGGCCTGGACGAGAAAGGCCGAGCCGCCGACACCCGCACCCCCGAGCAGCGTGCGGCCCTCATCGCCCTCCTCCGTGCCCTCAAGGAAGACTACCCCGATGCCGCCATCATGGGTCATTGTGAACTGGAAGGTGTCCACAAGGATTGCCCCTCCTTCTCCTGCCAGGAGTACCGCGATTACTTCGCCAGTCTGAACCGTTAACCATTAATTCTTAACTAAGAAGGGGATGTCTTGACACATCCTCTTTTCTATTTTTCTACGGATCTTCTACCTTTCCTTCATTTCTTCCAAATAGATTTTGGCAACGGCAGCAGATACTCGCTCAGCGTTGAACCGTTCAGCAACTAACTGGCGTGCGTTGCTACCACACTGTTCGTATAGAGAAGAATCATCAAAGAATCTAAGTATCGCATCTGCCAACACCTGTGGCTGACTATACGGAATCAGGAGACCATTATCCTCGTGGGTAATAACCTCCTTGGTGCCATCAGTGGGTGTAGCAACAATGGCTATACCCATAGCCATTGCTTCTAATAAAGCGATTGACAAGCCTTCCCAAAGACTGGGAAGACAATAAACGTTGATGCAATGCAGCAAATCCGGTACATCGGTGCGGAACCTCGATCGATAGATGTAGCTATCCATCTTGTACTTCGCAATCATGTCGTCAACTTCAGCATCCATATCACCCTCACCCACGAATAGTCCCTTAACCTTAGAATTCTGTTCATGAGCAAGACGTACAGCCTCCAAGAAGTCGATCGGTGCCTTTTGCTTGGTGCAACGGGCAATGAAGCCAGCCACGAAATCATCCTGGGAGAATCCGAACTGCGAACGCAGGTCTTTGAACTGTCCACTGGGGTTAAACCTCACAAGATTAATACCGTTCTCGATGACTACTGCATCTTTCAGCCCAAAACTTTCACGACCAGTATCAGCATTGCTTTGAGACACACAAATCACTTGATTTGCCAAAGAACAAATCAATTTTTCACTCCATTGCCGCAACGTACGAACCAACCAATTCTGATCATCGTGAAAGCTCCAGCCATGAACAGTATATATTATAGGTACACGAAGATTTCGGGCCGGCCACAGCATATTAGATGCGGCACGACTGCCATGAGCATGTACTACCTGTATCTGTTCACGCTGCATCAGCTCAATAATCTGTCGTTGTATCTTCAGGTCAAACGGTTTCAACGTATTAATAACATGGCAACGAATACCCATTGCTTCCAACCGATTGATCATCTCACCGGACGTGAACGACAAGCACACAGGTTCAAAACGCTCCTTATCCAAGAACGTCACCAAGTCCAAAAGGTGAGACTCTCCCCCACCAATCTGTCCTTGCCGGATAACTTCCAATACCTTCACATTAGGCATCTAACTAATATGAGTCAACGTTATTTAGATTTTAGGAAATTGTCTGGAGCGTCTTCGTAATGGTCTGTTTTAAAAAACAGGCGAGTGACACCATAGAATTTCAAGCGGTGCCACATTGCAGCCAAAATAGACTTTTCCTTTAGCCCCCCATATCCTGTGATAACGCGGCAACGTTTATCATACACGAACTTTATCTTTCCATACTTTTTCATGTCCAAAGCCATAGAACCATCTTCTCCACGTAGCAGTTCCACACGATATCCTTCCTTCATAGCATTCTCAGTATAATAACCAAAGGCGAGGCCACGCACCGTCAACTCTGGACGATTGATATTCTGAATACGAAGATAGATATCGCGGAAGAATTCATACATCTTCATCTTCAATGCTGAATGGTTCTCATCTGGATAGTAGCTCCACATACCTGCAACAGCAGAAACACCAGGCTTCATCAGATTCTCCACCATGATTTCAATATACTTTGGCGGATACATGGTGTCGCAATCAATACACATGGCATATTTGCCTTTGGCCTGATTCAATCCACACTGACGAGCATAGCCACAAGTATGCTGATGCTCCGTATAATAGGTCACACCAAACTTCTGATAGACCTCTACCGTACGATCTTGAGACTCATTATCTACACCGATAAATTCAATGGGATACTTACACTGTTGCTCACTTAACGACCAAAGACAGGCAGGCAAACGTCGTTCTTCATTATAAGCTACAATAACTATTGACACCATAGGTTCGCTACTCTGCAACTTCGCCAAACGCTCGCGGGTTTCATCAACAACGGATTGGGGAACCTCACTAAAAGGTTTCTCATAAATGCTAAGATATTTTTCGTACCACTTCATATTATATGATTTTTATTGCGCAAATTTACTATTTTTTATTTAAACAGACAAAATATTCGAGAAAAAAAAATTATTTACCGGTAATCGTATCTTCAAAGAGTTTCTTCCACCTATCTGCAATAGCCTCTATACTAAAACGCTGTACATTCACGAAAGCTTTTGAACCCATCGCTGTTCTCAATTGGTCATCAGCCATCAGTTTCAATAAGGCTTCAGCCAACCGGTTTACATTGCCATTCTCCACCAAAATACCATCTTCTCCGTCGCTAATGATAGTTCGTGGTCCCCAAGGACAATCGAACGAGACTACAGGAACACCACATGCCATTGCCTCGACAATGACAAGTCCGAATCCCTCAAAACGCGAACTACATACAGATATCGCACTCTGTTCAAACTCTTGCTGGATGTTCTGAGTACGCTGATTCAGTTTACATCGGCTACGATCAATTTTCCATTGATCCATAAGCACTTCGTAGCCACTTCGGTCACCATCACCAAACACGTCTAAACGCCAATCTGGGCACTTACCCTGAACGATTGCCCAGGTTTGCAACAAATGGTCATAACCTTTCTCGTAGCAATATCTACCTACTGCTATCACCCGTTTATCGGCAAGACTACTTAAGGACGTTGAGACAAACGATAGCGGATTAGAAATCACTTCCACATTGTCCAGTTCGCACCATGCCTTCCTGTCGTTCTCCGTTAGCACCACAAATCGGTCCAACTGCTTTAATTTACCCAACAAGGTATTCATCCAGAATTTCGAGAACAAGTTCTTGACAATATTATTATCCTTCTCCTCAAAATTACGGAAATGAGCTCTGTTAATGTGTATCTCTCCTATTTTATGACTACCGTCCTTTATGGAGTTAATGAAGTTGATCTCCCTTCGCAGCATACTGATGGTAATGTCTGGACGCAACTCCATCAGACAGTCCGTCAACTTTTTCTTATATTGCCGTTGTTTCTTGAGGTATAGAACGACCTTCTTCCAGAAAGGCTGATTCCATAGTTCCTCAAAACCAATGTTAAGATTCACAACCTTCACCTTGCCAGAGAGTGCATAGAAGGGTTCCTTTCCCTTACCGTCTGTGATGACTATCGTAATATCATATCCAAAATGTTCAGCGAAATAGTTTGCCTTCAGAGTCATCACACGCTCCATACCGCCAGCAAGATACAATGCCGGCGTACAATATACAATTTTCAAAGGAAGTTTCATACGCACCATCACACTTTTACTGCAAAAGTACTAATTTATTTTCTAAATATTTGCATATTGCAGTTTTTTTTCGTATTTTTGCCCCAAAATATATTAGAACACATGAAATATGACTATCTGATTGTTGGTGCCGGGCTCTATGGATCCGTATTTGCACATTGCGCAACTAAACAAGGGAAACGATGCTTGGTAATCGACAAAAGACCACATTTAGGCGGTAACCTATATTGTGAGAATATCGAGAATATCAATGTACACAAATATGGGCCCCATATCTTCCACACCTCCAATAAAGAAGTATGGAATTTCGTCAATTCCATCGTAGAATTCAACAGGTTTACTGAGTCACCTGTAGCTTTCTACAAGGGAAAGGCATACAACCTGCCCTTCAATATGAATACGTTCAGCCAGATGTGGGGGGTATTGACACCAGAGGAAGCTCGGCAAAAGATTGCCGAACAACGCAAAGAAATGGAAGGAAAAGAACCTACCAATCTGGAGGAACAAGCCATTTCTTTGGTTGGTAGAGATATCTACGAACGGCTCATCAAAGGTTATACCGAGAAACAGTGGGGACGTAAATGTACGGAACTACCTCCGTTCATCATCAAACGTCTGCCCGTCCGTTTCGTCTATGACAATAATTACTTCAATGATTCTTACCAAGGTGTTCCGATTGGAGGCTATAACAAACTGATAGATGGACTACTAAAGGGTGTGGACACAATGGTGAACGTCGATTTCTTCGAAGAACGTAAGCGTAGCAATTCTCAATTCTCCATTCTTAATTCTCAATTCGACAAGATTGTGTTCACAGGCAAGATTGACGAGTTCTATGACTATCGGTTCGGAAAACTTGAATATCGTACCGTCAGATTTGAAAATGAGATTCTTGACACATCTAATTACCAAGGATTGGCACAGATCAACTATACCGATGCAGCCGTTCCCTATACCCGAATTATTGAGCACAAGCATTTCGAGACTTTTGGTGCTGATGTGGATAAGAATCCCAAGACCATCATCAGTCGTGAATACTCTGTAGAATGGGAAGAAGGAATGGAACCCTATTACCCTATCAACGATGATAAGAACCATGCTACTTATGAGAAATATAAAGCACTGGCACAACAGGAAAAGAACGTCATCTTCGGTGGTCGACTGGCAGAATACAAGTATTACGACATGGCTCCGATTGTAGAGAAGGTTCTGAAAGATTCAGGACAGTAAACTGATAAGCAAATGAAAACCATATGGACTTAAGCATTATCGTACCTGTTTACAATGTCGAGAAATACGTCAGGCCTTGCATTGAAAGCATTTTCAAGCAAGGGCTGGATGATGCAGACTTTGAGCTTATCATTGTCAACGACGGAACCAAAGACCATAGCATGGAGATGATTGCTGACATCATCCAACAACATAACAACATTACCGTCATCCATCAGGAGAATCAGAGCTTGTCTGTAGCCCGCAACAATGGTATTGCCGCAGCAAAAGGAGAATACATATTAATGCCAGACTCCGATGATTTGCTCATTGAAAACAGTTTAAAGCCCCTACTTGAGAAAGCATTAGAGACAAAAGTGGATTTAGTGATTGCAGACTTTCTTAGCATGACCGATGAAGAAATAGATGATTATTACAAAAAAGATTTCAAACAACCAGAATTACATTTTAAAAAGGTTGTAGGCGAACAGATTTTTTTAGAATTATTGAATCCTTATCAATGTTATGTTTGGAGGACTCTTTACAGAAGAGAATTCCTCGTAAAAGAGAATTTATTATCCTACCCAGGCGTACGATATCAAGATATACCATTTACACATGAATGCTACCTCAAGGCAAACAATTGTATCCGGACAAATATACTTTTAAATATTTACAGAAGATGGCAAGGATCATCAACCAAATCCTACAAATTTGATAACGCAAGACAATTTATTACTTCTATAGCCCTAACGTGGAAGTTAAGACAAATTGAAGGGCTTTCATCAGACTTGCTGTATAAGTTAGAAGAAAATGTCTATATATCATTCCGCACCATGATATATCATACGTTACATTGCATCAAAGATAAAAATGACAGATATTTGTTAATGAATTACGTAAACTTTCAGGCTCCTGATTTAAATTTCACCCATAGCATCCAACAAAGGCTTATCACTTTTATGGTTAAGAGGATGCCTCACCTTTTTATAAATTTGTACTATCAATATGCACAGATAGTATATAAAAAAAGATATAAAATATGGAAAAAATAGATTTTGTTATAACATGGTTAGACTCCAGTGACCCCGAATGGCAAAAGCAATATGAATTATATAAAGATGTAAAAGGAGACAAGGGAAAAGGCCGATTTAGGGAAATGAATATTTTCCAATATTGGTTTCGAAGTGTTGAAAGATACACTCCGTGGGTTAATAAGGTTTTTCTTATTACTAACGGTAAATTTCCAGATTGGATTAACAAGGATAATCCTAAATTAGTGCTTGTTAAGCATGAAGACTATATCCCTAATGAATATTTACCAACGTTTAATTCTTGTACCATAGAGTTACATATGCACCGCATAAAAGGATTGTCAGAGCATTTTGTATACTTTAATGATGATATGATTCTAAACGGGCCAATTAATCCCGACTATTATTTCAAAAACGGATTTCCGTGCGACCGCAATAAAGAAACATGTTTCAACGTACCCATATACACTCATATAGAGAGATTTAACATCTATATGTCTATGCTTTCTAACATAGGCATTGTCAATGGTCATTTTAACAGATGGGAAACTGTGAAGAAATCACCTTGGCGATGGTTTGGTCCTCATTTAGGACTCAAGGGCTTAGTCATGAGCTGTGTGCTGATGAAGCAAAGACTGTTTGTCGGCTTTTCTAACTTTCACATAGAACAAGCATACTTAAAATCGACATTTGAAGATGTGTGGGATAAAGAACCTGAATATTTATCTGCCAGCTGCACCCGTTTTAGAGAAGATGTCATTGCCAACCCCTATGTATTTCGCTATTGGCAATTCGCTATGAATAAGTTTTATCCTAAAAAACGA
>JAEEGI010018652.1_pt1 | contig 14082 bp, 9 predicted proteins | sample 8958751 | NCBI WGS metagenome assembly JAEEGI01 (sample SAMN16246545, study PRJNA631951) | gut metagenome | biome: gut microbiome; feature: rumen; material: KS-attached | host: Bos | place: Iran: Karaj | collected 2018-10
CAAGAGTAACGAAGTAATTGCCTCCTTGGAGCTTTGCTTTTATCTTTGCTACAAATGGTAGCTTCTTCATGCGTTTGAAGACAGGACCCAGAGTGGCCTTCCAAACAGCATTTGCCCAAGTGACAAGATGGTTCCTTTTAGAGATATTTAGGAGGAACGCACCAACGATAATCAAGAGGAGATTCACGAGAGCAAGCGTATAGGGCACGCTACGATGGTTATCGTTCATCGCCACTGCTTTAGCCCAGTAAAGTGGGTTATGGCCTCCCAGTTCGCTTGGGTAGTAGGAAGAGAGCATGGCCGCACTGATTCCATGGTCCATCATCTTGAAGGCAACCCAAGTCAGCGCGAGGCAAAACAATGGAATGAGAGTCGTTGCACTGAGCCTGAAAATGGGCTTACGACCATGGCGTTCCAGCCTCACGACCCCGCTGTTGAAGACAATCGACAGCATATACAAGAGGATCAGCATTAGCGCAACAGAGATCGTTATGATGCCAGTCAGCTTCTCAAAATATGGATAAGAATAGGACAGCCTAAAAGCAATCATAATACGTGCTACGCCATAGGCCAAAGCAACAGTGAAGATTGCTGAGAAATAAGCCGGAAGATTCTTTGTTAAGCGAGGCATATTCTGCCTCACATTGCTTGAAATGCCTTTTGTGCTCATGAGCCAGCAGTAAGTGATAAGCAAGATTGCAAAGACGAGCAGCGGCAGCCAGAAGTAAGAAAGAATAAACCTGTAGTCGATGACACCGACCTGAGCATGAAGCGTTCCCGTGCCGGCGTCCAAGTCCAACTTATCAAAACCAGGAACTAAGCGCATCTTACCACTCACCTTCATGAATTTATTAGGGCCAGTAACGATGGCAAGCGTGTCAGCATTAACTCGTAGGCTGGCGGCATCACGGGCGAGAGCCGATGAATAGACCGGTAGTAACAGGTTCCTGGCCACGGGGAAAGAGCCGTCATTCTGCTGGTAAGTGAGCATGCCGGATGAAACAGCAGCATCTTTGCGCAATGAGTCAATGCGCTCAATGTAAGTAAGGGCTTTGGGGAATGCAACATGCATACCCTTGTCAACAGGGGTGAGCATGACGTGCCCTGCTCCCCATTTAGTCATTGAAAGAACCGGTTTGGCAACATAGTGGATCTTGCCGATGTGAAACATTTCATCATCGACTTCATCTGGACGGATGGAGTAGTCAGCCATGCTGTAAAACTGGATTTTACAGGTCTCAGCCGGAACTTTACTGCCCTCGATGCTATCGGTGCGACCATGCATCACATAGGGAATGGACTTGCCATCGGGCTGCACAAACGAAGTGTACTTGTCGAGGATGACGATGCCCCAAGGGGAATCTTTGTCGGTTCGAGCAAAGCAGGATCGAAGAGCCTTGATGGTAGTGTAATCCACATCGCTAACGGAGTCTTGGGCCTGCATCTGCAAGATAGTTCGGAGCAAGACGTACTTGCTCTTGGGACCGCTAAGCAATCCTTGGAGATCTTGTGAAGACAATGTCACCTGGCGGGTGGAGCCGTTTGTAAGCGGGACATTGACCGTCACCGAGCCATCACCGAGAGGATGGAAGTTGGGATTGACGTTATTCACAAAATAGTATATCAGCGAATCCTCCGCTAAATACCGGGGACTCACCGTCCACTCATAGCACTTGTCCAACTGCTTGATGGTCATGAAATCGTGTGGCACTTTGTCGAAGGCGATGCCGGAATTAGCACCGACTGTGACTTCATCGGTGTTAAGATCGAAGCTCTGGATAGAGAACACAAAGCGCGATGCCGTGCGGCACATCATCGCCACCATGGCAATTATGAGAATTGCCAAAACAGCATAAATGGGGTAAAATTTGTTTTCCATATAATAGTTTAGTTTTAAAAATCGCTTTGTAAGGGGTTATAAAGGTCATTTCACGCCTAGCGTCATACGATACTTCCCATTTTAAAACTGCAAATACCATGCCAAAAAAACTTAAATGGGCCAGCCGTTGTTTTTTTTATTTCACTGATAATAGCAGCCATTAAGTCGATTTCTCCCGATCAACAACCATAAGAAATGTTAAATCATCAGGCAATTGAATTTTTCTGGTAATAGTTCTGGTGTTATACCTGTTCTAGAAGAGTTTTTTGTACCTTTGCATCATTGAAAAAATAAACTACCAATTTTATGAATATCCATCGATTGATAACAACGTTGGCTGGGCTGATGCTGGCAACGGGATGGACGATGGCCGATAACCGGCTTGCTCCGGAGGCTTGCCTGCCGGTGCCGAGTCCGCAGCAGGTGGAGTGGCAGAAGCTGGAAACGTATGCGTTTATCCACTTCGGACCGAACACGTTCAACGACAAAGAATGGGGCTATGGTGATGCGCCTGCGAGTTCGTTCAACCCTACTCGACTCGACTGCGAACAATGGGTGCAGACGCTGGTGAAGGCCGGCATGCGCGGGGTAATCCTCACGTGCAAGCACCATGATGGTTTCTGCCTGTGGCCCAGCCGCTTCACGGACTACAGCGTGGCATCGTCACCTTTCCGCAATGGCAAGGGCGACGTGGTGAGGGAACTGTCGGAAGCCTGCAAGAAATATGGCATACGGTTCGGGGTGTATCTGTCACCGTGGGACCGCCATCAGGCCAGTTACGGCACTCAGGAGTATGTCACCTATTACTACAACCAGCTCGAGGAACTGATGACGCAGTATGGCGACGTGTTCGAGGTATGGTTTGATGGAGCCAACGGTGGTGATGGCTGGTATGGCGGGGCACGCGAAAAACGCGAGATTGACCGCAGCACCTATTACAACTACCCTCGCGCCTGGGGCATCGTCAACCGCTTGCAGCCGAATGCCATCATCTTCTCGGACGGCGGGCCCGGATGCCGCTGGGTGGGCAACGAAAAGGGCTATGCCAAGGCGACGAACTGGGCTTTCCTGCGCGGCGGGCAAGTCTATCCCGGCTATCCGCAATATGAAGAACTGCAGTCGGGCCATGCCGACGGCGACACCTGGTGTGCCAGCGAATGCGACACAAGCATCCGTCCCGGATGGTTCTACCACGAGAGCGAGGATGGCAAGGTGAAGACCGTAGATGAGTTGACTGACCTATATTACCGGAGCGTGGGCCATAACGGCACGCTCCTGCTGAACTTCCCTGTTGACCGCGACGGACTCATCCACCCCATCGACTCGGCTACCGCGGCTCAGTGGCATGAACGCATCCAGCGCGAGTTGGGCCAAAACCTGCTGTCCAAAGCCAAATTCAGCGCCAGCGACACCCGCTGCAAGGCCTACCGAGCCGACATGGCCGGCGACGGCAACTGGGACACCTACTGGGCTCCCAGCGACGGCGTCACCGCTGCCGACCTAATCATCAAAAGCAAGAAAGAAATCACTCTGGACTGCATCATGCTGCAGGAATACATCCCACTGGGCCAACGCGTCAAGGAATTTGTAATCGAGAGCAAGACCTGTTGCGGCAAATGGGTGCCCGTGATTGGCAATGAGGAAACCACCACTATCGGCTACAAACGCATCGTGCGCTTCAACGAGAGGACGGCCAAAGAATGGCGCATTCGCATCCTTGACAGCCGCGCATGCCCCTGCATCAACAATGTAGAGGGGTTTTATGTAGGCTTTAGGCTTTAGGCTTTAGGCGTTAGGCGTTAGGTTTTAGGCGTTAGGCGTTAGGTTTTAGGCGTTAGGTTTTAGGTTTTAGGAAGTCATTGAGTAATTTTTTGAAACAGAATTATTATCATGGAACAAGTGAGCGAGCGTGCGATGCGCATTGTCGAGGAAATCAAGAGGCGTTCCGCAACCAGTCATTACCAGCTGGTGTTGAACGAAGAGCGCACACCCAACATTACGGGCAGTAAAATCGGCGGCAAGCCTTATTGGCCTGCCGGCAAGGACTTCCCTGTTGATGATCAAGGGAATAAGATGCTGATGCTCATGCAGATCAACTGTGCTGAGGCGGGGCTGGAGAGCCCGCTGCCCGAGCGAGGAATGCTGCAATGGTTCATCGGTGTGAACCCAGAAAGGATGTATGGCTGCCGGGGAAACTATGACCAGGACGGGAGCGGGTTCCGCATCGTCTATCATGAAGAAATCGCTGACTGCGCCACCCCACCCGACGCGCCCACCCATACCAGCGTCGACGAGATGCTCACGCCAGTCAAGCGCGAGGTGGCTATCGACATCACCCGCAACCAGACCGTGATAGGTGTCAACGATGGCCACTTCAACCAACTGTTCTTTGACATCGTCAAGGAAATTACGGGCGAGAGCAGCGACGGCAAGATGTGGTACAGCTATCTGGACAACAGCGAATGCCTGTACTTTGAACGAGAATTGGGCATGTGTCGCCCTTGCCACCAGATGCTGGGCTATCCCGTGTTTTCACAAGATGATGCCCGTCGAGACATCGACAGGCATGACACGTTGTTGCTGCAACTCGACTCCCAGTTCTCGACCATCGACCGCAGCGAACTCATCATGTGGGGCGACATGGGCAGCGGTTTTGTCTTCATCAACCGCGACGACCTAAACGCCCGCGACTTTTCTAGGGCCTATTACTGTTGGGATTGCGGATAAGTCACTGGCTATTGGCCAAATAAGCCATCATCGACTGATGCCATACGGAACCTGTAGGTCTTGAGTTGGATAGAACTCCGCACAAGGCCCCCTTCCAAGCGGACCTTACACAAGGAAACCACACAGACTACCGGTCCGTCAATCACGCCCTGAGACTCAATGTAGCTCCTGTAAACCTCGTCACAGGCGGAAATCACGGCTGCATCATTACCCTTGGTATCACGCACGGGATAGGCCGTGGCGAGCGCATTCTGCAGGCGTGTAATCGAAGTGTAGATTACACTGGTCGTTGACGAGGATGCAGTGCCTTGCTGCTCGTCGGCAGCAGCGTTCTTGAAAGCCTCGGTCGACTGGATGTCCAGGTAGTAATCGACGTCCATCGGTTCGTCATCACCGCAGGAGGCCAAATAAGTTGTCATGGCCCCGACCATCATCACGGCCAACAAGAGCCGCCACAGGTTGAACTTGACTATTGGTTTCATCATCAATTATAATAGTAAAAAGGGGCCATCGCCATTGACAGCCCCTGATGAATCATTGTATCAACCGCAACGCGAAGTGCCGCAGTTGGTGCAGATGAGGCAGCCCTCCTGATAGACCAGCGTGTTCTGACCACAGTTGGGACAGCGCTCGGCAGCCGCGTCGCCGTTGTGGATGTAGCGCTTGAGGGCGCGTTCCACACCCATTTTCCAGGTGTTGATCGACTGGCTGTCAAGTTCCAGGCTGCTCACAAGCTTGAGCACCTGGGGAATGGGCATACCGTAGCGCAGCACACCCGAGATGAGCTTGGCGTAGTTCCAGAACTCGGGGTTGAACTTCTCGCTCAGGCCCTCGATAGTGGTCTTGAAACCGCGCTTGTTGATGAACTGGAAGTCATAACGCTTCACGCCATCTTCACCGACAGCCTTGATGATTTTACCCTTGGTGACCGACTTGGGACAGAAGATGCCCTCATCGTCATCGGCAATACCAGTGAAAATCTCGTAAGGACGGCCATCAATCAAGCCGATGAAGGCAATCCACTTCTCCTTCTTGTTCTGGAAACGAACGACGTCGGCCTCGAGTTCGACGGGGCGTTTGAGGATGTGTTCCTCCTCGGCGATGTAACGTGCGGCCTGTTCGGTGCCGGCACCATTCTCCTTTTCCTTCTCCTTCTTCTTGTCGTTGTCGCTCAGCGCTACGAGCACACCCGTGCGCGAGCCGTCACGATAGACGGTGCAGCCCTTGCAGCCGCTGCGCCATGCCTCGACGTAGAGTTTGCCCACCATCTCCTCGCTGATGTCATTGGGCAGGTTGATTGTCACGCTGATGGAGTGGTCCACCCACTTCTGTACCTCGCCCTGCATGCGCACCTTGTTCACCCAATCCACATCGTTGGCGGTGGCTTTATAATAAGGTGACTTCTCGACGATGGCATTGAGTTCCTCCTGGGTGTAGTCGCGGCGCACGGGAATGTTGTTGATGTTCATCCAGGTCACCAACTTGTGGTGATAGACGATGAACTCCTCAAACGAGTCGCCATTCTCGTCAACCAGGTCAACATGCACGTCCTTGTCGCTGGGGTTGACCTTGCGACGACGCTTATAGACGGGCATGAACACCGGCTCGATGCCCGAGGTGGTCTGTGTCAACAGGCTGGTGGTGCCTGTCGGGGCGATGGTCAGGCAAGCGATGTTGCGGCGGCCATACTTCACCATTTCTTCATAGAGTTTCGGATCAGCTTCGCGGATGCGGTTGATGTAGGGGTTGTTTTCCTCGCGCTTGGCATCATAGATCTCGAAGGCGCCGCGCTCCTTGGCCATCTGCACCGAAGAGCCATAGGCAGCCAGTGCCAGTGCCTTGTGAACGCTCACCGAGAATTCAGTAGCCTCGGGAGTGCCGTAACGCAGGCCCATAGCGGCAATCATGTCGCCCTCGCCCGTGGTGCCCACGCCGGTGCGGCGTCCCTTGAGCGTCTTGTTGCGGATCTTGTTCCACAGGTTAAGCTCGGTGGTCTTCACCTCGGGCGTCTCGGGGTCGGAATTGATTTTGTCGAGAATCTTCTCGATCTTCTCCATCTCCAGATCGATGATGTCGTCCATCATGCGCTGAGCGCAGGCCACATGCTCGGCAAAAAGCTCAAAGTCAAAGCTAGCCTGAGGCGTGAACGGATTCTTCACATAGCTGTAAAGGTTGATGGCAATCAGACGGCAGCTATCATAGGGACACAAGGGAATCTCGCCACACGGGTTGGTCGAGATTGTCTTGAAGCCCAAGTCGGCATAGCAGTCGGGCACAGCCTCGCGGGTAATCGTGTCCCAGAACAGGATGCCCGGCTCGGCACTGCGCCATGCATTATGAACAATCTTGGCCCACAGGCGTGCAGCGTCGATATCCTTTTCATAGATGGGCTTATCGCTGTCGATGGGATACTGCTGGTGGTAGGGCTTGCCCTCAACGGCGGCCTGCATGAAGGCATCATCGATGCGCACCGACACGTTGGCTCCCGTCACCTTGCCCTCTTCCATCTTGGCATCGATAAACGACTCGGCATCGGGGTGCTTGATGCTCACGGTGAGCATGAGCGCACCACGGCGGCCGTCCTGTGCCACCTCACGGGTGCTGTTACTGTAACGCACCATGAAAGGCACCAGACCCGTCGATGTCAGGGCGCTGTTCTTGACAGGCGAGCCCTTGGGACGGATGTGTGACAGGTCATGACCCACGCCGCCACGGCGCTTCATGAGTTGCACCTGCTCCTCGTCAATCTTGAGGATGCCGCCATAACTGTCGGGTTCACCGTCGAGTCCCACTACAAAGCAGTTGCTCAACGAACCCACCTGGAAATTGTTGCCGATGCCCGCCATGGGACTGCCTTGGGGCACGATGTAGCGGAAGTGGCTCATGAGCTCAAACAAGCGGTCCTCGCTCAAGGGGTTAGGATACTTATTCTCGATGCGGGCGATTTCGCGCGCGATGCGGCGGTGCATATCGTCAGGGGTCAGTTCAAAGAGATGGCCGAAGGAATCCTTCAAGGCATACTTCGTTGCCCATACCCTGGCGGCAAGTTCATCGCCGTCGAAGTACTTCAACGAGGCTTCATAAGCCTGTTGATAAGTGTAGGTTTCTTTTTCCATTGCTATCTATTGTAATTTGGTTGTTTTTAAGGATTTAGAATTTTTGGATTGCCACAACGGGAAAATCCTCGCAAAGTTAGAACAATATTTTTGATTAACAAAATAATTGCAAGGATTTCTAAAATTTTTTGAAAAATTTTATAATCAGCTGATTTCCAATCCTTTAATTTTTAAAGTACGGAAAAAAGTTTTCCAAAACGTCAATCCTGCGCTAAATAAAGTTGCTCAAAATAAACATTTTGCGATACGATGGCAAGGGGTGGAGTACCCATGGTTTCAAGTATTGTTGAAGGATCAAAAATATAAACCACGAGGACTGAACAGCCCGATGCTTGCACATCCAGGGCCATTCAGTCCTTGTGGTTAATGATTGTGCTCCTGACCGAAAGCGGTCAGGTCAAGCGACCCGTCGCATTACAGCAGGGCGTCGATTTTAGCCACAAAGGCATCGCGGGTAATAGTGCCCACGTGCTTGTCCACCATGTTGCCAGTCTTGTCAAAGAACAGCAGCGTGGGGATGCTGCGGATGCCGTATTCCACACTCAGGTCGTCACCATCCTCGACATTGTACTTGCCGATGATAGCACGTCCCTCGTACTCTGTAGCCAGTTCCTCAACAATGGGAGCGATACTGCGGCAGGGGCCACACCAGGTTGCCCAGAAGTCAATCACGACGGGCTTGCCCGATTCCAGAATCTCCTTGTAGTTAGTGTCGTTAATTTCCATTTTTTTAGTTAGTTGGATTTTGAGTTATTGGTTATTAATAGTAGCGAATATTCGATTATAGTTCATATCATAGCAATAATGATGCCAAAGGACAAAGTGTCACACGCGGGCGTTCACCTGGCACTCGATTCCAGCCTCGTGCAGGGCGTCCATCAACCGCTTGTCCACGGCTATCAGCCTGTTGGAGCGGAGCATGACATATTTACCGTTGGCATGGTCCCTCAGCCGGAAGAACAGCTCACAGCAGTTATCGCCTTCGGCTCCCAAATGCTGTCTCAAGAAATCGACATTGTTCAAGTCCTCGTCGCTGAGGGTGATGACCAGGTTCTTGACCATCTTGCCCTTGAGGTTGTCCAGCAAATCGACCGAGTGAACGTTGAAACGGACGATGTCGCCGTAGCCTTTCTCGAAGGCTCCGCGCACAACGATCGCCAGACCGAGGGTGCCAAAATTCTTGTACTCGACAAACTTGTTGCCGAACAGCATGAACTCGAATGAACCAGAGTAGTCCTCAATCTTCATGATGCCGAACTGGTTACCCTTCTTGCCGAAGCGTGTCTGGAAATCCACCACCAGGCCGCCCAAGGTGATTTCCCGGTCGAGTTGGTTGTTGAAATTAGTCACCTCGGCCAACGGCGCGTCACAGCCGTAGGTCACCTCCATATAGTAAGGATCCAGCGGATGAGCCGAGAGATACATGCCCACCAGGTCACGCTCGCGGTTCAGGCGTTCTAGCTGCGACCAGGGCTCGGCATTGGGGATGACCGGTGTTGCCACCTCTACCCCACCGAGTGCTCCAAACAGAGAATTCTGCATCTCCTGCAAGCTTGCCTGGTAACGTTGTCCGAAACGCATCAGCGTATCACTGAACACTTCGCCACGGGCATTCTGCTCAAAGAAGTCCTCGCGCTTGATCTCCTTGAAGTCATCGAACGCGCCTGCCAGCGCCATCGATTCCAGGGCCTTGCGGTTGCAGGCACCCTGGTTGATGCGCTGCACGAAGTCGAAAATGTCCTTGAAAACGCCATTCTTGTCACGTTCCTCGACAATGGCGTCCACACAACTGAAGCCCACGCCCTTGATGCCTGCGAGGCCAAAGCGGATGCGGCCATCCTTGGTAGCGCTGAAGTTGCGGTAGCTCTCGTTGATGTTGGGACCAAGCACCTCGATGCCCATCGCGCGGCACTCGTCCATGTACTTGGAGAGCTTATCGACATCCGAGAGGTTGCTGCTCAGCACGGCTGCCATGTACTCGCTGGGATAGTTGGCCTTGAGATAAGCGGTCTGGTAGGCCACCCAGCTGTAGCAGGTGGCATGCGACTTGTTGAAGGCATATTCGGCGAATTTCTTCCAATCCTCCCAGATCTTCTGCAGCACCTTCTTGTCGTGTCCATTCTTCTCACCGCCCTCGTAGAACAGGGCCTCGAGCTCGTTCATCTTCTCGATCTGTTTCTTACCCATGGCCTTGCGCAGGGTGTCGCTCTGGCCGCGGGTGAAGCCTGCCAACTGCCTGGACAGCAGCATGACCTGCTCCTGATAGACCGTGATGCCATAGGTCTCCTTGAGGTACTGCTCCATGCACGGTATGTCATACTCGATGGCTTCCTTGCCATGCTTGCGGTTGATGAACTGCGGGATGTAGCTCATGGGGCCCGGACGATAGAGGGCATTCATGGCAATCAAGTCCTCGAAGCAAGTGGGATGCAGCTCCATGAGGTACTTCTGCATACCTGTAGACTCAAACTGGAAGGTACCCGAAGTCCTACCTTTGCAATAAAGCTCATAGGTCTTGGGGTCATCGATGGGAATCTTCTCGATGTCGATGTCCACACCGTGGTTGAGCTTGATGTTGGCCAGGGCCTCCTTGATAATCGAGAGGTTCTTCAGTCCCAGGAAGTCCATCTTGATAAGTCCGGTGCTCTCGATGACGCCGCCCTCGTACTGAGTGACGATGATGCGCTCGCCGTCGCTGTCGGTTGCCGTGCTCACAGGCACCCAGTCGGTGATGGGGTCACGGCCGATGATCACGCCACAGGCATGGACGCCCGTGTTGCGGACGCTGCCCTCGAGTTTCTCGGCAAAGCGGATGGTCTCGCCCACCCTGGGATCCTCATTGTCCAGCTCTTGACGGAATTCGGGGAAACACGTCAAACAGTTCTCAATTGTAATCTTGTACTTCTTGCCCGGCTCTTTCTCGGGCATGTCGTTGGGAGTCGAGGGGATAAACTTGGCCAGACGGTTGCTCTCGGCCACCGTGAGGTCCTCGACGCGCGCCACGTCCTTGATGGCGCTCTTGGCCGCCATCGTGCCATAGGTCACGATGTGGGCCACCTTGTCAGCGCCATATTTCTCGGTCACATAGTTCAACACCGCGGCACGGCCATCGTCGTCAAAGTCGGTGTCGATATCGGGCAGGGAGATACGGTCGGGGTTGAGAAAACGCTCGAACAGCAAGTCATACTTCAGCGGGTCAATCTTGGTAATGCCCAAGCAATAGGCCACGGCCGAACCCGCTGCCGAGCCACGGCCCGGTCCCACCGAGCAGCCCAGTTTGGGCGCCATCCTAATGTAGTCCTGCACAATAAGGAAGTAGCCCGGAAAACCCATGTTCTTGATGGTGTCCAACTCAAAGTCGAGGCGCTCGCGGTGCTCCTCATCCATGTCGGGCCAGCGTTCCTTGGCGCCTTCATAGACGAGATAGCGCAGGTAGTCGTCCTCGTTGTCAAAGCCGTCGGGCAAGGGGAAATCGGGCAAGATGGGCGCATGGTCAATGCTGTATATCTCCACCTTGTCGAGAATCTCGTTGGTATTTTGCAGCGCTTCGGGGATGTCGGCAAATACTGTGTTCATCTCTTCCTGCGTCTTGAACCACTCCTGCTTGCTGTAGAGCATCACGTTCTCGTCGGTGAGTTTCTTGCCCGTCGAGAGGCAGATGAGTCGCTCATGGGCATCGGCATCTTCCTCGTTGACAAAGTGGGAGTCGTTGGTGCAAATGAGTTTGATGTCCAGCTCGCGGGCAAACTGAATCAGCGCATCGTTGACCAGGCACTGCTTCTCGTAGGTCTCATGGTTGGCGCGAGCCACCGTCGCCTTGTGACGCTGCAGCTCCAGGTAATAATCGTCGCCAAAGACGCTCTTGAACCACTGTATCGTCTCGCGCGCCTCACGCATCCGATTATTCATGATCAACTGGGGCACCTCGCCACCAAGACATGCCGAGCAGCAGATGATGCCCTCGTGGTACTTCTCGAGCTCGCTGTGGTCGGTACGGGGATGGGAATAGAAGCCCTCGGTCCATGCATGGGACACAATCTTGATGAGGTTCTTGTAGCCCTGCAGATTCTTGGCCAGCAGAATCAAGTGGCGGCCGATGTCACGCTTGTCGAGATGCTCGTGACGATCCTTGTTGGCCACATAGACCTCGCAGCCGAAGATGGGCTTGAACTTCTCATTCTCGCCACGTTTCTTGTTGAGCTTAGCCACATAATCGTGCAATTCCTTGATGCCGAACATGTTGCCATGGTCGGTAAGGGCCATGCCGCGCATACCGTCGGCAATAGCCTTATTGACCAATTCCTTGACAGGTGCCTGCCCGTCGAGGATGGAGTATTGTGAGTGTACGTGCAGATGTACAAATGGTATCATCGATGTAAACTATAGTTTAATTTGTAGTTTTAAGTAAGATTACTTTTGCCTAGAACTAGGGATTGTAAAATTACACCTTTTTTCCCAATCGTTTTCTCAATCGGCAATAAAAAAGTTATTAACAAGGACTTTTTTCACCCCAGGGCCAAGGCGGATTGAGTTTCGTATCGGTTAATCCTGGATGATAACTGCACGATGTCCACGTCTTCCTTGAACACTTTGCCGCCGTCGGTCTTGAAAGCGGCCGATGCTTTGAGCACCGGAATAGTCTCTATACTGTTAGAAATTAACTCCATAATCTTGCGGTTTAAGTTTCCACAAAATTATGGAGTCTATTCGGTTGTCTAAAAGACAGCAAAATCTGATATGAAACAAGGAGGGAGATCGTCAAAATCCCCCCTCGTGTATCCTAATTGCTGTAAAGAAGCAACAGACCAACTAATCCAGGTCAATAGGATCGAATCCGTTGGCAGCAGATTCCACCAGCTTGTCATACTGCCCGCCGCCAAGATAGCTCTGCTTCCAACAATAACTGATGGCGCGTCGGCCATTGCCATTCGGGATGATGTACCAACCGTCACAGGCTCGCGATATGATGTTGCCCAGGTTGTCGCGTATGATGCGCCATTCGTTGCTGGTGATGACAACATCCTGAACATTGGGGAACCTGCGCTTTATCGATGCAAGCGCTGCATCATGATACTCATCGTTCAATGAACCGGGCATTATCTTAGACTGCGTTTGTCTTGCTAATTCTTCAGTGATAAACTTCCCGTTGAGGTTAACGCAATAAATCATATAGGCGGCAATCTTCGGATCAATGGAACCATAGTAATAACCCACAAATGCGTTGCCTAAATAAATATCACCCAATTCGCTTATTGAACCGATTTGTTTGCCGTTCATGTAAACAAAGTTATCCTTGTCGACCTTTATACCTTTAGTCACACCACTGTTCACGGTGCCGTCGGAAGAGAATTCACCCACCTTGGTGCCGTCATCGATAACTACGGTACCGTCATCCTTGAAAGTGAAGTTCATTGAGTACCATTTATTGGGGTCAACTTTCTTGTCACGCACAAACTTTTCCCATACTTTTGTCTTGGTGTGGTAAATGCCCATACGCATTCCATTATCATAGTAGAAATCCACGTCACCTTTCGTCATATCGGCCATAGGCAAGGTACCTGTTTGCCCACACTTGTCTTGAGCGGCCTTTTCGTTGGCGGCACGAGCCTTCCTATATTCTTCCTGTTTTTTCTTGATGTCCTTTTGGCGTGCCATGTCAACTTGTGCATTGCCAACCTCCTGTTGCACCGTGTTATTCACTCCATTCTGAACGACACTCTTAGCTGTCTTTTTTGCTTTATCAATCAGACCGCCAAGTTGTGCATTGGCACTGGCATTTACACCAAATGCTAAAGTAAATAACAATAGCACTTTTACGATTGATTGTCTAGTCGTTTTCATTGCTTCCATATTTTTATGTTAGTAATACGTGTAATTAACTCAAAAGCAAATCTCGCCGTCGAGGGCGAAGACGTTCTTGAAACGTGCCCAAAATTAGTGATTTATTTTGGAAAACCCAAAAATCACCAAGAAAAACAACGAGATGAAACAAAATCCGTGGTTTGGATTATTGATTTAATCTAAACGTTATATTATACATCCAGGCCGCTGATCTCGAAGATGCAGCAGATGTAGGCCTGGCGTATCTGGTGGGATTCGAGCAGTTTGAACTGCTGGGTGCCTTGTTAGAAGTTGTATCGCAGGGGGATGCAGTTGCGCCAGCACTGGATTTCCCCGCTCTTGGTCCAGAGCTTGATATCAACTGGGTCTCCGGCCTTGAGCATCCTGCGAAGGGTGCTAATGTGGATGGATTGTGCCATAGGTCTATTGGAACGAGGGGGCAAACCGCTCGGTGAAGATGCAGTCGTTAGTGCGGATTGAGGGATTGGGGCCTAGAAGTTGAAGTGGTGTTGGACGCGG
>JAEEGI010018653.1_pt1 | contig 14081 bp, 10 predicted proteins | sample 8958751 | NCBI WGS metagenome assembly JAEEGI01 (sample SAMN16246545, study PRJNA631951) | gut metagenome | biome: gut microbiome; feature: rumen; material: KS-attached | host: Bos | place: Iran: Karaj | collected 2018-10
GTCTGTTTGTAACTCACTCGGGCGTAGTACTTACCCGCCTGTTCCGATTCCGAAGTCTCGGTAACCTTTGAAAGATAAAGTTCAATCATACCTTTAAAAATTTTTCGTGGTATTATATTATTAAGTGAACCAACTACATCGGGTGGTCCTTCCCGCCTTTATTATTATGGTACAAAGGTACAAAATTATTTTCATATTACCAAATATTTACCCCAAAATATGTCGTAAAAAATGTTAATACAATAACCCTGCCTTATCGCTCAATAAGGTAGGGTTATTGTTGAATACTGACGGGTTATTTCGGGCGAGCGGCTGAGGGAAACTATCGGTTTCATTTCTTACGGTACTGGCCATTCCTGATGCGATCAACAATATGATATTTGCTGACGAACTGACCGATATAACGCTCGGCGGTCTTCCAAGGAATGCCAAGACTGTTAGAGGTTTGCTTAGCGTCCTGAGTAGTAAATTCAGTCCCGAGGTTGTCAAAGAGTTTTTTCTCTGTCGACGAGAGAGTGATGCCATTGCTAAAACTTTTCACTTCGTCATGAGGCAGCAGGTTGGCATAGACATGTGTCGTGTGATTAATCAGACAGTTGGCAATGGTCATTGCCGTGTTGAAATCATCCTCTGCGCAGACAAGTGTCTGAGACAGGGGCTCGAACTTGGGACTACGATCATCACATCTGAGCACGGTGAGTACCATAGCCAGACGGAAAGTGGCCAGTCCAAGGCGCTTCACGAAAGCGTCGAGCTGCTCACCATAAAGACCAATCTGCTCAAGCAGCAATCTCGAGAAGTATTCGTTGAACCGCTGTTGCTGTTCTATGCTGAGTACGAACTGGAGCGGGTGCAGTTTTTGCTTCTCAAGCTCATGATAGAGTTCGAAATAGCGCTGCCCGACCCTGAAGAAACGATCCGAAACAGGCTCGTCGCATTGGGCAAACACATTACGCCACTCATGCCGGCTTCTTAGGTTGTAGAACAAGAATCTGTTAGCCAGTCCGTTCTCCACCTGCTGGGGCGACAGCAATTGCGGAATCTGTCCTGGTGTACAGGTCAAGAGTGCTGCCAGTCGTGGACAGTCCAGATTGACGTGCTCGTCATCTTTGCGGCGGCTGTAGCTGATAGGCTCGTGATGAAAGGCCTTTCTCAGTCCGTCACTGTAATCGCCGTAGTCCTGCTTCAGCGCCTGAGTGAGCGTGTCGGCCTCAGTTTCGAAGATGGCGCCCCATTCGCCGTTGTCGGCCAAAGCCTGATAGCAAGAGGTGGCCGACGAGTTGGCGGGGATGAATACAGAGCGATAGACTGGCTTCTCGGGCTCAGGTTGTGTGGCACGCTGCTTCTTGTCGAGGGAAGACCATTTGGCCATTTCCTGTTGATAGTCCTCCTTCTGAAGCTCGTACTGATGTCGTATCTCCCACTCAATGGGCATCAGTAGCTGGCGGCAGTCGGAAATGACACCCTTGTCGGCGCCCGATGGTGCATCGACGAGCATATAGAACGGAGGATACACTTTTTTGCCGTCATAGATACCGAACACTCCAGGCATTGCTCCAGAGTAGAGTGTCAGAGCGGCCAGTATCACCTTATCGCGCCCCTCGGAATCAGATTGTGTCTCCGCCGGTATACGTAGCAGAGATGGCTGTCTGCTGATGTCCAGTTTGTCAGAAAATGTCTCAGTGTATTGCACAATCTCTGCACATGGGAGTCCTGATGCGTTTCCCTCATTTCCCTCACTTCCCTCACTGCTGAGGTTTTTTAATGGAACAGTGCCGCTGACAGAAGATGGATGATGGTAATTACCATTATTATATACATTCCCAGTTTGTTCATGCTTATTCCCTATCATGCTGTCTGTACCAACACTATCGACGTGAGGGTTTGAGGGATTTGAGGGAAACTGTCGGCTGATGGCACCGAGGTCAACACCTGCCTGCTGCGCCATTTTGTAAAAACTTGCGATTGTCGTTCGCCCGTCTTGTTTCGAGAGGCATTCCTGCCATTTCTTCTCGCAGTCCTTTTGATTATATTTACCACTTTGGGCACATAGCTGATGATACAGGTCGTGACCGTCATCGCCGAGTCCGTTAGCCAACGCGAATCCCAAGTGAAGATAGTCGTCGTACGATTCGGCAATGTTGGCTCCCAGTCTCAACAGTTCTTCTGTCGTGGCCTTCGCCTTGGCCAGCTCGTTCCCATTATCGGAAATAGCTGGCTGTAGATGATTCACCTGACCAGTTGTCTGCTGGTCGTTTGGGGTGTCGGCTTTCGATGCCTCATTTGCTGAAGCCCAAGCCATCGGGTCGAAAATATGATTATTGTCCATATTATACTTTAATTTTCTGTGTTCAGGTTTACTATTAAAAATACTCATAGAGGTCGGGCTTGAGATAAGCGTCTGCGTCGTGACACAGGAAACAGGCCCTTGAAAGGTTGCCGCACATCTTATCAACTTGTTTGTCTGTCAGATGATAAGTATGCATCAGGTAATTTCTGACGGCCGTGAACCACGTTCGATGGTCGCAGCGCGAGAGATCGATGTGGACAAACCACTTCAATCCCGTGCCGCGAGGTGAGCGGAAGAGCAGCAGTGTGTCGAACATCGGTTCGTGTACGAGGAGTTTAAAGAGTTTCTCAACCCTGTCATCCAGATGGTCGAGGTCCATGCAGAGCACCCCCGAGTGTTTCACGAGCGAGGTATCGCTACAGTAGGTGAAGACGCCGGATGGTGTCACGTAGTCGAAGTGCTGCCCCTTGTAGCTGCGAGCCTCGGCGTCATCGTTGATGAGTCTGAGATCGCGGGTTTCTGGGAAATACCTGCGGGTCGTGATGTAACGATAGACCTCAAACAGCGACAATGGCCGTCCGCTGGGCCACTTATTAGAAATCGGCTTCTCGAAGAAGCTCATCCGCACTTCAGCCGCACTCCAGCTGGCAGCGGATATTGTTGGGTTGTTATTTGCCTCCATACTATTCTTACGTTTTGTTGATGAAGGTTTACCCACTTGCACAAACGGACTTCGGTATAGTGGTTATGATTTCCCCACATCCGTCCCCGAGGCCCGTGCTCGGTTAATGCCCCAGGTGTCGAATTCTGATGCGAAATTACTTTGTTTTTCTGAAAAGTATGGAGATTTAGGGATGGCAGGTTCGCAAAGTTCGCATAGTTCACAAAGTTCACTCGTGTTCACGTGAGTTCGGGTCAAGTTCACTCAAAAGTTCACAATTAAGTTCATCGGAGCGATTAAATATGGCTTTCTGGCGTCTAACAGTAAGATAGCAACTAAAAAGATGTTAAAAATCAACCTATAGTATTAAGAAACTGAAGAAAAAGTGGTTGACATAAAATAAAAAATAGTAACTTTGTCAACGAAATCAAACTTACAGCTATGGCAGAACAATTAAATGTATTTTCACAACGTCTCAGACAAGCCAGGGTATTAAAGAAAATATCCATGGAACAACTTGCCTCCATGATTGGAAATAGCGTCTCAAAGCAGGCTATTTCAAAGTACGAGGCTGGTAAGATGATGCCCAACAGCACCGTCTTAGTGGCTTTGGCTACTGCATTGGATGTAGAGCCAGATTATTTCTACCGTCCTTTTACTTTTGACTTGAATGAGTTTAAAGTATCCTTTCGTAAGAAGTCCGATACCACCGCCAAGGATGTCAATGCATTGAAGGTGCGTATTCAGGACGAAGTTGAACGCTATCTGGAAGTGGAAAATATTCTTGGTAAGGATAAAGAAACTGTTCTACAAACGGATGGTGAACAATTGTCTACTCCTGCACAAATGCAAGAACTGGCCAGGCATTTAAGAGACGAATGGCATTTGGGCTATGACGCCATCGGGAATGTTCAGGATGTGCTGGAGGAGCATGGCATTAAAGTGATATGTACGGAAGCACCGAGTGGCTTTGATGGTGTGAGCGGTATTGTCAACGGTAAGGCCTATATTGTTGTTCTTAACAAGAACCAAAATCATGTAGAGCGTCGTAGGTTCACGACGATGCATGAGTTAGGACATCTTCTGTTTGACAAGCGCTTCTCTTCAACTTTGACTTTACGGGAGAAGGAAAAGCTTTGCGATGCGTTCGCCAACGAGATGCTTTTGCCATCGAGAGTCGTGAGAACTGTTTTCAGTCCTGGTGAGAAGATATCCACTTCCGAAGTCCGTCAGTTGCAGGTGGTGTATGGCATATCGTTTGATGCCATCATGCACAAGTTACATGATATGGGCATCATCAATGACAGCAAATACAAGACCTACTGCATTCGCAAGAATCATGATGACGCTTGGAAGCAGTTTGTAGAAGCAACCTATTATCAGGAAGGCTTCTCTACTAAGTTTGAGACGATGGTTTATGCTGCTGCGGCAAAAGATTTGATAAGCACTTCAAAGGCTGCTAATCTTTTGCATAGTTCTGTCAGCACCGTCCGTAAGCATTTGAACGTGATATAATGAAAAAGATTGTTGTAAACGATACCAATGTATTCATCGACTTGTATGAGGTCGGGCTACTTGAAGAGTTTTTCTCTCTTCCTTGGGAGGTCCATACCACAGATTTCGTGATGCTTGAGTTGCAGAGGGAGGGGCAACATGAAACTGTTGCTAAATACAAGGCAGACAAACGTCTTGTTGTTCCTGTCTTTGAGGCGAAAGAAATGTCGGAGATTGGAAATCTATTTCAGCAAAATATGAATAGAACCAATTTGTCTCTGACAGACTGTTCGGTATGGTATTATGCCAAGGTGAATAACTATATCCTATTGACTGGTGACCGAAAATTGCGAACAGTCTCTGCCTATAACGGTGTAGAAGTTCGTGGGGTTATTTTTGTGTTTGATTGTCTGGTTGAATGCGGAAAAATATCTCGTCGGGTTGCAGTCGAGAAGCTACAACAACTCTACAGTATTAACCCTCGATTGCCTAAAGAGGAAATTGAAAAACGAATTAACTGGTGGAAAGCAGAGATAGTGAAATAGAAAGAAAAGATCTTCACACAGCTGCCTCCACCAAAATGGTCAGCGCTGAGGAGTTAGCCAGGATTTACATGAAATCTCGGCCAGACTTCCTTATTATGGATATGGAAGAGGTAACAAGAGGTTGGAATGTGAATTTTATTTTTGACTTCCTATATTATGTAAGGAACTTGTCAGATATAGATCTTGCTATTGAATGGCTTGCTGGAAATTGGGCAGACACACATCACTATTATGATACCTATAATAATTTGAAAGACCCCAAACTCGTTGAAGAGTACCAGCGTTTTGTACTTTCGCTGAAAGACATCAAAGAGTCTCTTCTTCGTCGCTTTAAGGCAGAAGAGCGTAAGGAGGCTTTGAGGGTACAGATGCTAATGGGATATAACACGACAACTACAACAGAAGTCATGCCGAAAGAGGATGTGCCTCAGAAAAAGTCAGATGAGACAGACTCCCCTCATTTCGAGGAATCCAATTCTTCTGGTCTTCCAGAATATCACATCAAAGACCTGCCTGACGATGTACAGGGAATCCTGACTTTCGACGATGATGAGACCTATTCGCTATTTGTAAAGAATATGAAAGAAGACACTTGGCTCAAAGTAAATACAAATAAAGGCAAATATTTGGACAGGCTCAGGTTTGTATGTAACAAGTTTGAGATAACCGCCAAGAATACAGATCGCAAACAGTTTGACAAATTATTGCACTATATTATTCCCGATCTTGGTGAGATTGGTAATTTGGAAAGTGCGATGAAGAAACAAAAGGACTCCAACGACAAAGCGAACTACAAATACTATGACAGTCCGGAGTTTTATCATCGTAGTAAATGTTTTGATTTGTGTAAAGTTGGAGCAGAATTAGAGGAGTGCCTGACTCCAGTTCTTGAGAAAATCCACAATAAGAAGTGGAACATTAAGAAGAATCCACGATAAGTATTATTATCAAAAATATAGCATATTATAAACTTTTTGACCATTATTTTATTTTTTTTGTCCCAAAGGGTATTTCTTTCCAAACTTTTTCTTATCTTTGCAGCAAGTATCTGCCAATCGTCGTAAACGACGCTTGTAACAAAACAAGATTCTCTGAGTGAAGAGTGGCGATATGATTTTTGTGGGTAAATAATAGCATCAGCTATTTATTCAGAGTATCGTGAAACCTCGGAAATTTCAACGATGAAATGCTTTGGATGATACAGTTGATGCCCGTGCGATAGCGCGGGCATGACTTATATCTTAGCATTTCAGGTACATCCGAGGACCTCACGATACGAGAGAAGAGTCATTGTTCGCGCTTCTTTTGTGTCCTGAGGTCTCTTGGTATTACCTGTAAGCAAGCCTGAAGATATAGTTTTGGTGCTTACTAAAACTATATTTTCAATGGCAAAGAAAATAGTAAAGGAGAAATCGATAGAAGAAACGCTGTGGGAATCGGCGAATAAACTGCGTGGCTCTGTGGAACCATCGGAGTACAAGCATGTGGTGTTGAGTCTGATCTTCCTGAAGTATGCTTACGACCGTTTTACGGAGCGTAGGAACGAGCTGGTGGCGGAAGGGAAAGAGCGGTTTGCAGATAATCCTGTATTCTATAACGCCAAGAACGTGTTCTATCTGGAGCCCGAAAGTCGTTGGGATTTCTTGATTGAGAATGCCAAGCAGAACGATATTTCCATCAAGATAGACAAGGCGTTGGCAAAGGTGGAGGATAGCAACCCATCGCTGAAGGGTGCCTTGCCCAGCAATTATTATGCAGGTCTGTCTTTGGATCGTACGAAGTTGGCTGCTCTTCTCGATGAGATTAATAAGATTGATACGCTGAAAGACCCTGAGCACGACTTGATAGGCCGAGTATATGAGTACTTCTTAGGAAAGTTTGCTATTGCAGAGGGTAAGGGTAAAGGAGAATACTATACCCCTAAGACTATTGTCAACCTGATAGCAGAGATGATTGAGCCTTATCGTGGCAAAATTTACGACCCTTGTTGTGGCTCGGGCGGTATGTTTGTTCAGAGCATGAAGTTTATCGAAGCCCATCATGGTAACAAGCGCGACATCAGCGTGTATGGTCAGGAATACACCAACACCACTTATAAGCTGGCGAAGATGAACCTGGCTATTCGTGGCATTGCCTGTAACCTGGGTGAAATGGCTGCTGACACTTTCCACAACGACCAGCATAAGGATTTGAAGGCAGACTTTATCATGGCCAATCCGCCATTTAATCAAAAGGACTGGCGTGCAGATAATGAATTGGTGGATGATCCTCGTTGGTTAGATACAAAACAAGGTGAGGGCATTCGATATGATACGCCACCCACCAGCAATGCCAACTATGGTTGGATTCTGAATATCGTCAGTAAACTCTCTGCCAATGGAACCGCAGGATTCTTGTTGGCTAATGGCGCATTGAGTGGCGATGGCACAGAGTTGGCTATCCGCAAACAGCTTATTCAGAATCATATTGTCGAGGCTATTGTCATTCTACCTCGTAATATGTTCTATTCTACTGACATTAGCGTAACGCTGTGGATTCTGAGTAATAACAAGAAAGCGCGTACCATAGAGCAGAACGGCAAGATTGTGAAGTATCGCAATCGCGAGAACGAGGTATTGTTCATCGACCTGCGCCAATGGGGCGAGCCATTTGAGAAGAAATACATCCAATTCTCACCTGAGCAGATTCAGCAGATAGCTGATAATTTCCACAATTGGCAACGTGAGGGTTACGAGACAACATATCACAATGAACCTGAATATTGCTATTCTGCCAGCATCAATGAAATAGAACAGAAAGGCTGGAGTCTTGTACCAAGCAAATATATTGAATTTAAGAATCGTGATGAGCAGATTGACTTCGACGCTAAGATGAAGCAACTACAATCAGAAATGCGTGATCTGCTGCAACAGGAAGAGGTAAGCAACAAGGAACTGAAATCACTCTTTGAAAAGTTGGGTTATGGATTATAAGCGCTTGGGGAAATATATCAGAGAAGTGAATGTTCGTAACAAGGATTTGAAAGTTACGAACTTGCAGGGCGTGAGTATATCCAAGCAATTCATTCCTTCTATTGCCAATACTATTGGGACGGATATGTCAACCTATAAGGTGGTTAATCCTGGACAATTCGCATACGGACCTGTAACCTCACGTAATGGCGACAAGGTTTCAATTGCATTATATAAAGGCGATGATGATGCTATCATTTCTCAGGCTTATACTGTCTTTGAGGTTGTAGATATGGATAAGATGTCATCTGACTATTTGATGATGTGGTTCCAACGTCCAGAATTTGATCGCTATGCTCGTTTCCATTCTCATGGTAGTGCTCGTGAGATATTTGATTGGGATGAATTGTGTGGAGTTTATCTTCCTTTGCCAGATATTGATCGTCAGCGTGAAATCGTGGAGGAATACGAAACGTTATCCCGTCGCATTCGTCTGAATGAGCAGATGATTGAGAAGCTCGAGGCCACAGCCCAAGCCCTCTACTGCAAAATGTTCGTTGATGGCATCGACAAAGATAGCTTGCCAGAAGGTTGGAGAATGGGAACGTTGGGAGAATTTGGAAACGTTATAACTGGCAAGACTCCCTCCAGTGATAATCCAGAAGATTTTGGAGCAACGATTCCCTTCGTTACACCAGGGGATTTCCAAACATACAAGAAGTTCGCTATAGGTGCTGAAAGAATGTTGTCAGAGATTGGAGAACAACGACTGAAAGGGAAAGTGTTACCCATAGGTTCTGTAATTGTAACTTGTATCGGTTCAGATATGGGCAAGGTTGCTGTGGCTTCAGAAAATTGTATTACCAATCAACAGATGAATTCGATAGTTTTGACTCATAGTGAGGACTCTGATTTCCTTTTCTATTTCCTGACCTCTATATCTGTTGAAATGAAGGCAATGGCATTAGGAAGTTCAACAATGCCACTTTTAAACAAGAGTGATTTTGAGATGATAGGAATACCTATTCCGCCTCGTAACATGTTAATAGAATTTGCCCAATTATTAAGAGGGATAAATAAGAAAATGGTATTGAAGTTAAAAGAAAACTCTAAACTCTCCGAGCTCCAATCCCTCTTATTAGCCAAGATGGGGAATTTGAAACAATGATATAAATTGCACAGAGTTGAATCCCTGTGCAGAAGAGGTCTTTGACATGGTGACACCAAACAGGAAGTTCAGTCTTCTTTGTCCTTAGGTTGTATAAAGCCTATAGGTTTGCGAGGCTTGTCTTTAACAGGGTTAGCCTGCAATTCTGATAAAGCGATACTAATGGCATCGAGTTGAGCGCGCGTACTCTCGTTGATGTCGTTTTGGTCGGCAAGGATTTCGTTCACCTCCTCCTTGAGTTTGTATAGTTCTTGTGCTAAAGTAACGACCTTCTCTGGCAGAGTTGAGAATGAGAGCATCTGCCTCATGGCAACAAATGCTCTTGTTATCTTAATACTCGTTTCATCAGCTACAGGACTACGAAGTACACTTGACAGCATCAAGGCACCCAACTCTGTAAAAGCATATGGCAGCGATTTCTTAGGTCGTTTCATCCTTGATGTCGTCACAAATTGTGATGAGATAAGTATCCATTCTTGCTCTGTGAGCTGGAACATGAAATCGTCAGGGAAGCGTCTTGCATTACGCTTGACAGTTTGATTAAGTGATCGGGTCTCTACTTCATAAAGCATTGCCAAGTCGAAATCAAGCATCACGCGCTGACCACGAACGACGTAAATTTTGGATTGAATGATTCGTAATTCGTCCATAGTAAAGTGGATTTAATGTTAATAATGTGATTTACGCTTGCAAAGATATGAATATAATCTGAAACTTCCAAATTTTCAAGAAGAAACTTGCGAAATGATAATGGTGTCGCTGTCGTAGAATGCAGAAATAAAAGAAAATAATAGAATATGTCATACTTTAACGAACATACACTGGAAATGGCCATCATGGAGCTGTTTGAGCAACAGGGTTACAGCTACGTGAATGGAGAGACGATTCATAAGGAATTTCCTGAGGTGCTGCTGCGTGATGACTTACGGATGTATCTGATGGATAGATACAGCAATGAAGGAATCACACCAATGGAGGTGGAGCGTGTGTTGGCTAAATTGACAGCTGACAATGGGGCACCTCTTTATGTTCAGAATGCCCAGACTTATAGGCTGATGACTGAAGGCTTTGCTATCAAGCGCGAGGATGCCTCGAAGCCTGATTTGTTCGTAGAAGTGATTGACTTTAAGAATGTTGATAAGAATATCTTCAAGGTGGTGAACCAGCTGGAGATAAAAGGTACGCAAAAGCGTATTCCGGATGGTATTGTCTATGTGAATGGTTTGCCAGTGGTGGTGCTGGAGTTTAAGAGTGCCGTGAAGACGGATGCCACCATCATGAATGCCTTTACGCAACTGACCGTTCGCTATCGCAGGGATATTCCCAATCTGTTCCGCTATAATGCCTTTGTGGTGATTAGCGATGGTGTGAACAACAAATACGGAACGTTGTTTACCCCTTACGATTTCTTCTATGCCTGGCGCAAGATAGAGCGCACGGATAAGCCTAACGACGGCATTGACTCACTGCATACCATGATGCAGGGATTATTCCGTAAGGAAAGACTGCTAAGCGTTTTGAAGGACTTTGTTTTCTTCCCCGATAATTCCAAGAGAGAATTAAAGATTGTCTGCCGTTATCCGCAGTTCTTCGCCACCCATCGGCTCTATGAGAATATACTGGAGCATTCGCATATTAATATATTAGGTGACGGTAAAGGAGGAACTTACTTTGGTGCTACTGGATGCGGTAAGAGTCTGACCATGCTTTTCCTGACACGTATCCTAATGCGTAGTCGCCATATGGCATCACCAACAATCGTGTTGATTACAGACCGAACCGATCTTGATGACCAGCTTTCTGCGCAGTTCGTTAATGCCAAACAGTTTATTGGCGATGATACTGTCATCAATGTAGAAACTCGAAAGGAATTGGGCGAGAGACTGAGAGGCAGAAAGAGCGGAGGCGTGTTCCTGACTACGATTCAGAAGTTCTCTGAAGATATCGACTTGCTGTCAGACCGTGCCAATATCATTTGTATCTCTGATGAGGCCCATCGTTCTCAGGTCAATGTAGAACAACACGTGAAGATTACGGATGCCGGTGTTCGTCGTAGTTATGGTTTTGCAAAATATCTGCACGACTCACTACCGAATGCTACGTATGTAGGCTTTACAGGAACTCCGATTGATTCTACGATAGATGTGTTTGGTGAAGTGGTTGACAGTTACTCCATGACAGAGTCTGTGGCTGATGGCATCACTCGACGTATTGTCTATGAGGGCAGGGCTGCTAAGGTGTTTACAGACAACAGGCAGTTGCAAGAGATAGAGAACTACTACAAGAAATGTGAGGCAGAGGGAGCCAATGAATATCAGATAGAGGAAAGCAAGAAAGCTGTCACTCAGATGAATGTCATTATTGGTGACCCCAAACGTCTGGCTGCCGTGGCCAAGGATTTCGTAGAGCATTACGAGAAGCGCATTGAGGAAGGCAGTACGGTATGCGGCAAAGCTATGTTTGTTTGCACCAATCGCCCGATAGCCTACGATTTGTATAAGCAGATTATTGCCTTGCGTCCTGAATGGGAAGAGAATCGAATCAAGATGGTGATGACACGCTCGAAGGATGATGAGCAAAGGCTGTATGACTTGCTCGGTTCGGATGAAGACAGAAAGAAGCTGGACATCCAGTTTAAGGATCCCGATTCTGAATTTAAGATTGCCATCGTGGTGGATATGTGGATTACCGGTTTCGATGCCCCATGTCTCGATACAATGTACATTGACAAGCCGCTACAGAAACATACGCTGATTCAGACCATATCAAGAGTCAACCGTGTTTATGAAGGCAAGGATAAGGGGTTGGTGGTAGACTACTTAGGCATCAAGAGCAATATGAATAATGCCCTGAAGCAATATGCCGGAGGTGGCGACATCGGTGAAAACATCGAAACCATTGAAAAGTCGCTGACGATGGTAAAGGACGAACTGGATATCCTACGTCGACTCTTTGCCCAGTTTGATTATTCGAAGTTCACCACTGGTACACCACTGGAGCAATTGGAGTGTTTAAAACTTGCTGCAGAGTTTATCCAGAGTACCGAAAAGACACAAAACCTATTCATGGGTCATGTCAAGAAGTTGAAGTCTGCATTCAACATCTGTTCTAATCATGATGATATCACAGATAAGGAGAGAGAAGATGTCCATTTCTTCACGGGTGTCCGGTCCATTATCTATAAGCTGACAAAAGGCAATGCCCCTGATGTCACTCAGATGAATCGCAAAGTGAGCATGATGTTACAACAGGCTTTGCAGTCGGATGGTGTAGAAGAAGTTGCTCAGGTGAATGTAGATACCCGAGACCTTGACCTGTTGAGTGAGGAATACATGGCAAGGTTGGAGAAATTGAATCTGCCCAACACGAAGGTGAAACTGATGGAGAAACTGTTGCGTTCAGTCATCACCGAATTCAAGAAAGTCAATAAGATTAAGGGCGTAGATTTTACCAAACGTCTGAATGCCTTGGTAGAGAGATATAACGACAGAAGTGATAATGCCGTTTCTGCACAGGAGGTGTTGGACGAAGTGGCTAAGCAGATGGCAGAACTCTTGAAGGAGGTGAATAAGGAAAAGAAATCTTTCAAGGATTTGGGCATCACTTACGAGGAGAAAGCCTTCTATGATATCTTGAAAGAGATAGCCAATAAGTTTGGCTTTGAATATCCTGAGGATAAACTGCTGAAATTAGCCGCTGCCGTGAAGAAGATGGTAGATGACAAGTCAAAATATACGGACTGGGCCAATCGTACGGATATCAAGGCAGAGCTTCAGATGGATTTGATTCTGATATTAGCAGATCACGACTATCCTCCCGTGCCTCAGGATGATGTGTTCAAGGAAATCTTTGAGCAGGCAGAAAACTTCAAGAAGTATGAGAGAGCTGAAAGTGAAGAAGGCACAACGGATGTTGAAGAACTTGCCCAGCAGATAAGCCTGATAACAGCTTTTACTGTTAGTGAGACAAGTGAAGCCCCAATACATTCAAAGGCTTCCACAAATAGAAGGCCTGCTAAGGAGGTTGTTGAAATCCGACTGAAGCCAGTGGGCTCTGTGCTTGACGATGTTGAGAAGGACGATGACGTGCGTCGTTTGGTACATAATATGATGGAGTTGTACGAGGGTACCACCATCTTGAACATTGTACTGGAGTGTCAGCGTGAGTTCCAAGAGAAGTATTTCAGTATGAAACCTAATGAATGGCGGCACCTGGTGGGTGACTATGTCCGTAAAGTTACCAATCGCCCAGACTTAGAAGAAGACACCATATTCTATTATAAAGTTGGATGAATATCTCTGCATTCGCTGCTCGAAAATTTGCAAATGTCAGATAAAACCCTTATCTTTGCACCCGAAATCACATGTTGAACTTAAATTGTATACGTATGAAAAAGAAAAAAGCAAAAAAATCGGCAAAAAGTTGCTCAGTTGGTAAACTTTTCATATCTTTGCAGCGATGAAACAAAGAATCATTGAACTGAGAGCGGAATATGAAGAAAGAAAAAAACATGGAGATCTTTGATGTGGATGCGCAGTTGGATGCTGCGTTTGGAAAAGAAGGCACTCCAGGACGTGCAGCAGCCGAAGAAAGGGCCAACGCCTTCTTTACCGGACAGATTATTGAAGATGCACGAAAGAAGGCAAATATCACTCAGGAGGAATTAGCTGCGAGAATTGGAACCAACAAGTCGTACATCTCACGCGTTGAAACAGGACGCACAGAGCCCAAAGTATCGACCTTCTACCGCATCATCGCCGCCCTCGGCCTTACGGTAGAACTCACTCCGGCGGTATGATATAATGTCTTTTGTTATAAGAATATATGACGATGAAAAAGAATTTGCGATGGTTGATGGGGGTGTTACTCATCTGTGGATTATGGTTGTTCGTGGCGTGCAGCAAGGATGACGTTCCTGTTGTGGAGAAACAGTTGCAGGACGGTGAGTGGACGGGCAGCGGCGAGGGTCGCA
>JAEEGI010018657.1_pt1 | contig 14079 bp, 14 predicted proteins | sample 8958751 | NCBI WGS metagenome assembly JAEEGI01 (sample SAMN16246545, study PRJNA631951) | gut metagenome | biome: gut microbiome; feature: rumen; material: KS-attached | host: Bos | place: Iran: Karaj | collected 2018-10
ATAACAGCCTGGCCTTCGGTACGGGTGAAGTTACCGGACTGCTGAGCAACGAGCTTCATGTTGGGGTACTCAGCAAGAGCAGCGAGGTTGCCTTCGGTACGGCCGACCTGTGCGCCGGAACCAGTGGTGCCTTCCATGATAGCTACAGCAACTTCTTCGTCACCACGGCCGATGGACTTAAGGTACTCGCCAGCCCATGCAACCTGACGGCGGCCTTCTTCTACGAAGTCACCACCGAAAGCGGCAACATAGTCGATCTTGTCAGCGCAGTCGGGCATACGGTCGATCAGGATCAGGGGGATTTCAGCTTCGTTGACTTCTGCAAGGACTTCGTCCCAGCCGGTCTCAACAACGCCGGTGAAGAGGATGTAGTCAACACCCTGAGTGATGAAGTTACGGAGAGCTTTGATCTGGTTCTCCTGCTTCTGCTGTGCGTCATCATAAATGAGCGTCCAGCCTTCATGGCCTTCGATGGTGCTCTTAATGCTGTCCGTGTTGGCAGTACGCCAGTCGGACTCCTGGCCGATCTGTGAGAAAGCAACTTTGATGTCATCTGCAAATGCAGTTACACCAAGTGCCATGATCATAGCCAGTGCGAGAACGATTGCCAGAATCTTTTTCATGTTTGCTACCTCTTTCAAAAATTTTTTATTTATGAACGGCAAACTACCGTTTCATACAAAACCTGACTATAGTTAACCACTAAAGCCAAAAACCGTCAACCAAAAAATTTCATTTCTTTTGTTTGAAATTTTCATATTTTTCCGGATCAGTATTCCCGCTGGTCCACCATCTCCCTGGTAATGGTATCACAGGTAAAGGAAGTTTCTTCCACATAAGAAAACTTCTGTACCGGTTCTCCGGCTTCACAGTTTCGGATAAGGCGGTCGACCCGGGGGCCATGGAGCGGATTGCACTCCACGCAGAGATTGATTTTTCCATCCAGGCAGAATTCAAGTGCCTTTCGCACAGCATCAAACGAGATGATTTTCACTCTGCCATCCCGGCCGTACGTGATACCTGCTTCATCAAGTGCACGCATCGCTCCGAACGTCATATTGTCATTTTCACTGTACAAAACATCAAAATCCGTTCCGGTTTCCAGAAAATCCCTGACAACCTCATACCCCTTTGCCTCGGTAAACTCGCCTTTCAGAACTGCTTCGACAGACCAGGTACGATGGCGGCTTACCGCCTGTTCAAGAGCAAGGCTCCTAAGAAGCTGAGCTGTCGCCCCTTCCGTTCCCTGCAGATGAAGAATCCGCAGGGATGCCGCCTGTGCAAACTCTTTTTCCATCCAGCTGACAGCGGTTTTGCCCTCCTGGTAAAAGTCGGACCCTACCCAGCTGCGGTAGAGCGAATCATCCTCCACACTCACCTGCCTGTCCACTACAATCACAGGAATACCGGCTGCCCGTGCTTCCCGAAGAACACTGTCCCAGCCAGTTTCGGAAATAGGTGCCAAGACAATATAATCCACATCCTGCTGAATAAAATTGCGGATGGCACGATACTGGTTTTCCTGTTTCTGCTTGGCATTGTCGAAAAGCAGGCGGTAGCCGTTTCCCTCACTGAGGGCACTGATCATAGAAGAAGTATTGGCCAGGCGCCAGTCAGACTCAGAACCGACCTGTGAAAAACCAACTACTACAAGATCCTCGTCAATACCGGTTTCCCGGGAAGCGGTAACCCCTGTACAGCCGGTGCAGAAAAACATACAGCAAAGCAGAATTATCAAAACACAACTACAACCGGCTTTTTTCATTTATCTTCTCCTAACTCCGTTACCCAGGGGATGCGTATGGTTATTTCCGTACCCAAGCCAGAGATACTGCTGATGTCAAAGGTGCACTGCTCGCCGAACAGGAGCTTAAGCCGCCTGTAGGCAGCTACAATTCCGAAACCAGGCGTCTCATCATCATTTTCCAGACCGGCACGAATCCGGGCCAGCGTTTCTTCCGGCATGCCTGTACCTGTATCCTTTACGCGCAGCGTCAGAAAAGCGCCGTCACATTCATCCGAGATCAGAATTGACCCGCCGCCGCGCTTGAGCTTGATGCCGTGATAGATAGCATTCTCCACCAGCGGCTGCAGCGTCATTTTGGGAATCAGGCCCTGGCTGTATTCCGGATCAAAATCAATCTGATAATCCAGAATATCCTTATATCGTACCTGCTGGATCTCCAGATAACTGCGGATATGCCGTTCCTCTTCGGCAAGAGTGATAATCTCTTTGCCGTTGCTGAGGAAGGATCGGAAATAGGTGGAAAGGCTGACTATCATCTTTTCCGCCTGTTCGGTTTTTCCTGTCTCAATCAGCCAGACGATGGTATCGAGCGTATTATACAGAAAGTGCGGATTAATCTGCGCCTGGATCAGAGCAAGCTCCATACTCCTGAGACGAAGCTGTTCCGCATTGTTCAGCTTCATCTGCTTGTCGAGTTCCTGCGCCATCTGCTCAATTCCGTCGCTGAGCGTCTGCAGCTTTTCATCCTCCGCCTTGACCGATGGTTTTGTCTGCAGGTCTCCGTGCCCGATTTCTTCCACGCGGTCATACAATGCATCAATCGGGGCTGTAATGCTGAGAGCAATACTTCTCGTTTTTTTCACGGTTCTCCGGATGAGAAGCAGCATCAGAATGCCGGCCGTAAACAGTTCAGCAGCGATGACGATACTGATTTTCTGCTGGACTTCCGCAAGTTCTCCGGCTTCGATGTAGAGATAGGTATAAATGTATTCCTCTATCAGCTCCGTAATCACATAGATATTGGATTCCAGCTGCTGCATTCTTTCATCATAGCCGACTGCCTCCCTGATCTGAATAATACTGTCATGCAGGTTGTCGCAGAGATTCAGAACACTCTGGATCGTGCGGTGCGCCTCCCGGTTCCCGGTAGCTCTCTGAAGCGTCTCGGCAAGGTTCCGGGCTGTTTCCACTTCCTCAAAAGGAAGCTTATCACTGCTGCCGCTGACAAAGGTATACATTTTCAGGTCGACTTCATCCTTGAAATTGTGGTTGAAGCGGGAAGCCGTTGTAATATTACTGCTCACGCGCGAATACTGCAGCATGAAAACAATAAAAAGCCCGATCACCAGAATCAGCATCACTGTAAACGGGATGATCATCTGTCTGATCAGGCTTTTCAGCTTCCCGTCGATTGATTGAAGATTCTTCGCGGGAGTAGTGTTTTTATTCGGAAAGGTTGCCATCCTGTTCCATCTCCTGATTACGGTATTCGCTGGGAGTACAGCCCTGCGTTCTCTTAAAAACATAGCTGAAATAGCGGGGATCCTTATAGCCTACCGCAAGAGCAATTTCACCGGATCGTTTGTCTGTTTCCCGCAGCAGCTGCTTTGCCCGCTGCATCCGCTTTTTCGTCAGGTACTCAATAAACGAATCCCCGACTTTCTGGCTGAAAATAGTACTGAGGTAATTGGAACTGACATTGATAGCCCTGGCTGCCGTATTGAGCGAAATATCATCATGGCAGTAGTTATCATGAATATACCGGAGGGCATCATCCACCGGATCTCCGCCTGCTTTCCGAAGGGTGCTGTCCCGTAAAGAAATCACGTTTTTCAGTGCGGAACCAAGATATCTCTTCAGTTCCTCTACTGAACAATCCATCGGAAAATCAGGAACCAGCTCTGTAAGCTTCTCTCCTGTAATACCCGCATCCTGAAGCGCATTCGCAACACGAATCCGGATACTGACCAGCAGATAGTTTTTGAAGAGAACCGACTGCTCCGCCCCATGCAGACTGTGAATAAAACGCTCAACGAAAGCATCCGTATCTTCCGCCCTGCCAGTTTCAATAAAGCTGCCGAGTACCATTGGATCAAAGCCCGAGAGTTCCAGCGTTTCCGGTGCATCCGGCGCTGCTTGTTTTACAGCTGCCGTTTTTGCACGCTCCGTTTCTATCCTGCGGCGTGTATTCTCCAGGGCACTGATCATATCCGCTTTCGTAACAGGTTTGAGAAGGAAACGGTCAACATGCAACTCAACCGCCTGCCGTGCATATTCAAAGTCGTCATAACCACTGATGATAATGATTTTCGTCTCCGGCAGCTCTTCACTGACATACCTGCTGAATGTCAGCCCGTTCATAAACGGCATTTTAATATCAGTAATCACGATATCCGGCTTCAGTTCCCGCACCATCTCCAGTGCCATCTCTCCGTCGGATGCTTCCCCGACAAAAACGAACCCGTGCTGCTCCCACGGAATACTGTCACGAAGTGCTTCGCGGACAATCACCTCGTCTTCCGCAAGGAAAACCTTCAGCAGTTTCTCCTCAGATAACATAATCAAATCCATCCTGTTCTCTGAACATCAGATCGCGGATTGTGTAGGCACCAAGATAGGAACGCACTGTTTTGTTCAGCCCCTCCCAAAGAGGCAGTGTGCGGCACTGTGCCATCCTGCTGCAGGATTTGCCTTCTTCTTCCAGACAGGCTACAGGTGCGAGCGTACCTTCCATCAGTTCCAGAACCTCCAGAACATTGATCTGTTCGGGCAGCCGCCCCAGACAGTATCCACCGCCCTTTCCTCTGAGCGCTTTCAGGATACCTTCCTTCACGAGCTGCTTGACAATGCTTTCCAGATACTTTTCTGAAATTTCCTGACGTCCGGCTACTTCTTTCAGCGTCACATATCCGAGCTGCTGATTCTCAGCCAGATCCACAAGAATACGCAGTGCATAGCGGCCTCTTGTTGAGATCATCATATCATTCCCATCTCCTTTGGTAATTCAGCAAACTAAATCGCTACTTTCCCACATTCCCTGTTTTCCCTTTAAATACGGAACCAGCTGACTTTTGCGGAAGGGGAAGCTGCACCAACAGGATAGCAATAAACATCACTGTGCAGCCTGCAAGCTCTCTCCCGCTCATCCGTTCATTCAAAAGGAGGGCTCCTCCGATCACTGCAAACACCGCCTCCATACTGAGAAGCAGAGAGGCAACCGTCGGGTCTGTAAACTTCTGTGCAACAATCTGCAGGGTATAGCCGATTCCTCCTGAGACGAACCCACAGTACAGAATAGGAAGCGCTGCTGCTGTAATTTTTCCCCAGGTCGGTGTTTCAGCCAGAAATGCTGCAGCTGTAGCAACTACGGCAGCCGTAAAAAACTGAATGGCCGAAAGCTCTACAGGATTACAGGAGTGCACGAAGTAATCACAGCAGAGAATATGCCCGGTAAACAAAACTGCGCAGATGCAGACAAGGCTATCCCCTTTGGTCAGACTGAAGCCTTCTGTTATGCACAGGAGATACATACCGGCCACCCCTGTCAGGACCGCAAGCCAGACCAGCCATGTATTCTTTTTCCCGAAGAGCAAAAAGTTGACAACCGGCACCAGAAGCATATACATCGCTGTAATAAACCCGGCTTTCCCGGCCGTTGTATAAACAATGCCTGTCTGCTGGAAGATTGTAGCAGAAACCAGGAAAAGCCCGCAGCAGATACCGCCGAAGATTGTTTTTTTGCGATCCGTTTTCTGCATACCGGAAGGACTGCGTCTTTTCATTGCCAGGGCAACCAGACCGACCGCCAGCGCCGCAGGCCACATTCTGGCGGCAGTAAACGTCAGAGGTTCAATGCTCTCCATCCCTGCCCTTTGAGCAACAAAGGCGGTACCCCAGATCATTGCCGTCAGGAGCAGAAGAATATTGCCAAGTGCTTTTCTGTTCCTCATCTCAGCACAGACCTCTCATCAGTCTGCCCGGCCAGGCTGTTTTTCTATCAGTCATGAATTCTCGTACTTCCTGACAATTAATTGTATCTATCTGAAAAAGATTATACTGAAAAGGTGTATTTGTCAAATTATTTTTCACAACGCCGTATCGGATCTGCCGCATACTTAACCTATGCCTGATGAACTCCGAAGCAGCTGTAAAATGACGTGACAGAAGTGACAAAACTCCGGAAAAGGGAATTCTGTCACTTCTGTCACATTGATTTTTATATTTTTTCAAATCTCAGAAAGATACTACGCTGCGGACATTCTCTTCTCCTTCAAAGAACAGTGCCAAAGCGCCCGGGCCGACATGGGAGCCGGTTACGGGCTCGTATTCCACAGTCAGGATCTCTTTCGGAGGATGGCTGCGGCGCAGAAGCTGAGCTAAATAATCCGCATCCCCACGGCAGCCTGCCTGTGCTATTCCGACAATTTGTTCTTCCGGCCTGACAGCCAGTGTTTCATATGCCTGCGCCAGAGATTCAATTGACTTCCGCCTTCCCCGGATTTTAGAGAACGCAACTATTTTGCCCTCTTCGTTGCCCTTGAGCAGCGGCTTGATATTCAATACCGTCCCGATGACAGCAGAGAGATTGGAGAGTCTGCCTCCCCGCTTCAGATGCATGAGGTCATCAACGGTAAAGACATTGAACATTCTTTTTGCCCGCTTCCGCAGTTCTTCTGCAGCCTCGGTTACATTCTTTCCCAAATCGCGAAGCTTCGCAGCGTGCAGGGCAAGGATCCCTTCTCCGAGAGAAGCACCGAGTGAATCCACAATTTCTATCCGTCTCTCATGATACTGTTCCAGAAGCGTATCTGCCGCCATATGCGCTGCATTGCATGCTCCGCTGATCCCGGAAGACATGGTCACAAGAATAATGTCTTTTCCAGTCTTCAGCCAGGGCTCAAAGAATGCCATATAGCGGGCAGGGTTGATCTGGGAAGTTGTTACCCGCAGCCCCTCACGGATGCGCTTATAAAAACTGTCTCCGCTGAAACGGTCACTGTCCGTACAGGTATACTCTTTTCCGTCAATATAATACGGAAACGGAATCACCTTCAAGTCACTTCCCAGAATCTGCTGATTCCGGAGATTTCCGGAAGTATCCGTCAGAACCACAAAGCTCATTGCTGCGCTCCTTTTCAACCCGGCGGGGATAACCGCCTGAATTGAACAAAGCATAGCATTCTTTTCCGGCAGAGGGCAAGCTATTCCTTACTCTCGAAAATTTGAGTTGTCATTTCTCTCTGCCGTAGAGACAGCCCGGACTCTACAATTTGTAGAATCCGGGCTTATCCAGAGGATATCTGCAAAAAAGAACGCCGGTTTCAGACCGGCGTTCCTGAGTTCTTATTTCTTTTTAAAGCTTATTGCCTCAGCTGCAAGAACTGCTGCCAGGATCCCGAAAATAATGTTCCCGATCCTGCGGACTGTTTTCCGTGTTTTTTCAACGGTGCTGTCCGGGCAATCTTCTTCCTGCTCCGGACTAAAGCCTGTTTTTTCTTCGTCCATCATTTTCCTCGCTTAATGATTACTTCCAGCCAAAGGTGAACATTCCATAGATATACAGTGCCAGAACACAGACAGGCACAAACCACTGGAATACCGGCTTCATCCAGCTCTGCACTTTCAGGCCTTTACCGGCATTGGCTTCTGAGACAAAGTTATCCCAGCCCCAGCCTAATTTACTGCAGCAGAAGACCGAGAAGACTATTGCACCGATGGGAAGAAGGTTAGTGCTGACAATGAAATCCCAGAAATCAAGCCAGGCGGAACCTGCAGCAAACGGCTGGAAAGAGAGTGCACTGTATCCAAGCGCCGTTGTCAAAGCCAGCAGGAAAATCCCGATGCCGCAGACAATGCAGCCTTTCGGACGGCTCCAGCCGGTAAGCTCGCGCACACAGGCAAGAATATTTTCAAATACCGCCAGTTCTGTCGAAAATGCTGCAAATACCATGAACAGGAAGAAAAGGGCACCCCAGAAACGGCCTCCGGCCATGTTGTTGAAAACTGTAGCCATCGTATCGAACAGAAGTGACGGACCTGCATTTACTTCAATACCATAGGTAAAGCAAGCCGGGAACATGATAAATCCGGCCATCACTGCCACAAACGTATCCAGCAGAATGATATTGACGGATTCGCCCATCAATGAGCGCTCTTTCCCGATATAGCTGCCGAAGATTGCCATGGAGCCAATACCGATGCTCAACGTAAAGAACGCCTGGTTCATAGCACCGACGATAACGCCAATGTTGATCTTGGAGAAGTCAGGTATCAGATAGAAGCTCAGGCCTTCCTTTGCACCGGAAAGCATAGCGCTGTGAACCGCCAGAACCAGCATCAGAACAAAAAGGGCTACCATCAAATACTTGGTTACACGCTCGAGACCGCCCTGAAGGTCAAAGCTCAAAACCGTAAATCCAACTACCACTGCAATGGCAAGATAAACGACATTGACTGTGGGATTCGTGATCATTGAGACAAACCCGAGACCGGTATTCTTTCCGATCAGGAACATCACAAAGTAATAGATCATCCAGCCGGTGACAACGGTATAGAAAGCCATCAGCGCAACGTTGCCGAGCAGAGCGAACCAGCCGTGGATATGCCATTTCTGGCCTTTCTTTTCCAGCTTCTGATACATTTTTACAGGGCTGGCCTGGGCAGCACGGCCGATAGCAAATTCCATCGTCAGGGCGGGCAAACCGAGGAGAATCAGGCAGAGCACATACACAAGCACAAAGCCGCCTCCGCCGTACTGCCCTGTCATCCACGGGAACTTCCAGACATTACCGCAGCCGATGGCACAGCCGGCACTGAGAAGAATAAACCCAAGACGGCTGCCGAGCTTTTCTCGATTATTATTCATTTTCCACACTCCTATTTCCGTCAGTATCCGGCAAAGCGAAAAAGCAGTTCCGGATACATGAAATTTACTCATAATTATACACATATGAGCGGAAAAATCAATTGCAAACCGCCCTCCCTTATGATAGAATAACTAATATCTTCTATTTATGAAAGGAATATCACCATGGCAAATCGCATTGTTCTGAACCCTGTTTCCTACCACGGCGCCGGTGCCGTCAAAGAGATCGTCCCCGAGCTGACAAACCGCGGCTACAAGAGAGCCTTTATTGCCTGTGGCCGTCATGTAGTCAAATCCGGAGAGATCAACAAAATCACTGATCTGCTTGATGAGGCAGGCATTGCACACACTTTCTTCACTGATATCAAGCCGAATCCCTCCATTGAAAACGTCCAGAACGGCGTAAAGGCATTCCAGGAATTCGGTGCCGACTGCATTATCGCCGTCGGCGGCGGCTCTGTTATGGATACCTCCAAAGCCATTGGTATTATCATCAACAATCCCGAATTTGCAGATGTACGCTCCCTTGAGGGTGTTGCTCCGACAAAGAAGCATGCCGTCTTCACGATCGCTGTTCCGACAACTGCCGGCACAGCTGCAGAAGTTACTATCAACTATGTCATTACGGATGTTGAGAAGAAGCGTAAATTCGTCTGTGTAGACACAAATGATATTCCTGAAGTCGCCGTTGTCGACCCCGAGATGATGTACTCCATGCCGAAGCCGCTCACTGCCGCTACCGGAATGGATGCTCTCACTCACGCCATTGAAGGCTATATCACCAAGGGACACTGCGCTATTTCCGATATGTTCCATCTGGAAGCTATCCGCCTGATTTCCAAGTACCTGCGCTGTGCAGTAGAAAACGATCCGGAAGGCCGTGAAGGCATGGCTCTCGGCCAGTACATTGCAGGCATGGGCTTCTCCAACGTCGGCCTTGGCATTGTACATTCCATGGCTCACGGTCTCAGCGCTCTGTACGACACACCCCACGGTGTTGCCTGTGCAATTCTTCTCCCGCTCGGTCTGGAATACAACAAGCCGGTATCCGGCGAGCGTTACCGCGCCATTGGCAAAGCAATGGAAGTTCCTTATATCGACAGCATGAACGATGACGAAGCTGCCGCTGCCACCATCGCAGCTGTAAAGAAGCTCGGAGCCGACGTCGGAATCCCGGCTGATCTGAAAGGAATTCTGAAAGACGAAGATGTGCAGTTCCTTTCTGAAAGTGCTTTCGCCGACGCCTGCCGCCCCGGTAACCCGCGTGACACCAGCGTAGAAGAAATCGCGGCTCTTTACCGCAGCCTCATGTAAGCTGCTTTTCCTGTCCCCGGGATTATTATCCCGGGGTTTTTTAACGGAATTTTTTCAGCTTCCTGTTGTAAATGATTCCGGTTTATGCTATTATAATTTCATCTCATTTCCACATATTATTCAGGGAGGACTTTGATCATGGGCAAATATGTAATCAAACAGGCCAAGTCAGGGCCAATGTTCAACCTCAAAGCCAGAAACGGCGAGATCATCGGCACCAGCGAGATTTATACTTCTCTCGATGCCTGCAAAAACGGCATTGCCAGCGTGCAGAAAAATGCTCCGGTTGCTGCTCTTGAAGATCAGACCAAGGAAGGCTATGAGATCGCAAAGAACCCGAAATTTGAGCTTTACAAAGACAAGAAAGGTGAATTCCGTTTCCGCCTGAAAGCCGGCAACGGTGAAATTATTCTTACCGGAGAAAGCTACAAATCCAAGGACGGCTGCAAAAACGGTATTGCCAGCATCCGCAAGAATGCTGTCGATTCCCCCATTGTAGAAGGCTGATTCAAACAGAACTGAACTAAACCTGCCCTCTCCGAGAGCAGGTTTATTCTTTTCTGTAACAGAAAGTTTACATTTCCGGTATTTTTCCGGCTTGACTTCCCTCAACCCCTGTGGTATTCTATATAAGCTAAATATCGCGGGGTAGAGCAGCTGGTAGCTCGTCGGGCTCATAACCCGGAGGTCGTTGGTTCAAATCCTTCCCCCGCAACTCAGAAAACCGCCTGATTCATAAAAATCGGGCGGTTTCATCATTTTGAAGTAATCAGAAATTAAAAAGAGGATTTCCATTTATGGAAGTATCACCTTTTGAAAAAGTGGCTACACGTGTATCCACCGTCAGCATCATTATCAATCTTTTATTGGCAGCTTTCAAATTCATAGCAGGTATTCTGGGTCATTCCGGAGCCATGATCAGCGATGCCGTGCACTCGTCTTCCGATGTAATCGGGAGCCTGATTGTCATTGTCGGTGTAAAAATGTCTGAAAAGTCCTCCGACAAAGATCATCCGTACGGCCACGAGCGGATGGAAAGCGTCGCATCGCTTATTCTGGCAGGCATTCTTGCAGCAGCAGGTGTTTCAATCGGCAGGGAAGCTCTTCTTTCCATCTGGAAACGAACTTACCTGACAGCCGCTGCACCAGGTGTGCTGGCACTGGTCGCTGCGATTGTTTCCATCGTGGTAAAGGAAGCCATGTTCTGGTATACCTGGATTAATGCGAAGAAGATCCGTTCAGGCGCACTGAAAGCGGAAGCCTGGCACCACCGCTCCGATGCACTGTCCTCTGTCGGGGCACTGATCGGTATAGGGGGTGCACTGCTTGGCTTACATGTCATGGAGCCTGCTGCAAGCATTGTAATCTGCCTGTTTATCCTAAAGGTTGCAGTTGATATTTTCCGTGAAGCGGTTGACAATATGGTTGACCATGCCTGTGATGCGGAAACCGAGGAGGCAATCCGCAGCTGTGCTGCCGGGCAGGAAGGTGTTATCCGCGTGGACATCCTCCGCACAAGGGAGTTCGGACGCAAAATCTATGTAGATCTTGAAATCTCTGCCGACGGAAACCTGACTCTTTATGAAGCGCATGATATTGCGCAGAAAGTACACGACACTATAGAAGCCACTTTCCCGGAAGTCAAACACATTATGGTTCATGTAAACCCTGCCAGATAAGCGGAACCCTATCCAGAAAAACCGTCAGGCACAGCACAGTCAGCTGTACCTGACATTTTCATTTCAAGCCTGACAGATAAAAAAGAATTATGTTGCGCTTTCAAGCAGTTTTTAGTAAACTAAAGCAAAAAAGAAAACGGAGGTTACTACTATGAATCAGACTCTGGCTCTGGAACTATTTGGTTATCTTGGATCTTTTCTGGTTCTTATATCCATGCTCATGACCTCGGTTGTACGCCTGCGCGTGATCAACCTGATCGGAAGTGCCATTTTTGCAGCCTATGCAATTCTGATCCGCTCCTATCCGACTGCTCTTCTCAATGGCTGTCTGGTGCTGATCAATCTTTATCATCTTCTGAGGCTGCGTCAAAACTCCGGCCTCGGCAACAGCTATGAATTCCAGCCGCTCGGAAGCGGAGAAGGATTTACCGCATGGTTTCTCCGTAAATACGGAGAAGATATCCGGCACTATTTTCCTGCTGCGGATTTCGAACAGGCGAAAAAAGCTGAAGGCTTTGCCGTTTTTTATGATAATCAGGCTGCCGGCATTCTGTTGGGTAAAAGGAAAGAAAACGATTTTGAAATACTGCTGGATTATACAACACCTGCCTACCGCGACTGCTCTGTGGGTGAATATCTCTATCGTGAACTCCCCTCCTGCGGAATTTCCCGTCTTTTCTGCGATGCAGATCACCCCGAACATATAGAATATATGGAAAAGATGGGGTTCAACCTGCAGGAAAACCAGAAATATGTAAAGGAACTGGCATCAAAGCGGCATAACTGAAAGCTGTAAACCCGGCTATATAAAACCCCGGGAGAAGGTATGAAGATATGGAACTTGCTGTAAAACGGTTTGAGGAACTGACAAACAACGAACTCTATGATATTTTAAAGCTGCGGGTCAATACCTTCGTGGTAGAGCAGCACTGCCCGTACCCGGAACTGGACGACAAAGATCAGGATGCGCTGCATGTGTTTCTCCGGGACGGGGAGGGTATTCAGGCTTACCTGCGCGTTATGGATAAAGGCGTCAGCAGCGAACAGGTATCGATCGGGCGTGTCGTTGCTGTTACGCGCCGGAAAGGTTATGGAAGCCGGGTTCTTGAAAAAGGTATGAGAGTGGCTGCGGAATACTTTCAGGCAGATAAAATCTATCTGGAAGCGCAAACCTATGCCCGCGGCCTGTATGAAAAGCACGGATTCAGACAGATATCAGAGGTTTTTCTTGAAGACGGAATCCCGCACATCAAAATGATTGCAGAACTGAACGGATGCTGAATATGAAAAAAGCTGACATCGTCAGCTTTTTATACAGACCTTCTCTGTTTTATCCATTCATAAATTTCAGAACCTGTTCCCTGCTTTGTAAAGCCGTTGAAGCACCGACAGCCGTCGTGCAGATGGCGCCGCAGGCATTGGCAAAAGCCAGCGCTTCCTGTGGTGTGCTGCCGCGGAGAATCTCGGAGGCAAAGCCGGCAAGAAAATTGTCCCCCGCTCCGGTGGCATCGACTGCTTTAATCTTATGAGGCGGCAACTGCAGAGAGACCTGTGTATTTTTAAAGAAACAACCCTTCCCGCCAAGTTTGATTACAACGTTCCGTATTCCGTAATCCAGAAAAACGTCTGCCATAGCTTCCGGATCCTGCTTTCCGGAATAGTATTTTGCCTCATCCTCATTTGGCGTAATGTAGTCAATCAGATCAAGCGATCCGGCCAGATCATCCAGACTCAACCTACGGAAATTGGGGAGTTTGGTATCAGCGAAAACCGTTTGTCCTGCCGTTTTCGCTGCCAGCAGAACGGAATGAATAATATCAGGATCATCAAACGGTGCACGGAACAGAGAGCCGAGAAGCAGAGCTTTCGCACCGGAAAAACTGCCGGTATACTGCTCAGGATGAAAGTTATAGCGATGCGCACTGTTCGTGACAGATTTCCGCGTCCCGTCATCACGGACAAACATAGTGGTGACAGGCGTCGGGTGCTGTGCTGAACGGATAATCAGGCCGGTATCAACACCGCAGCGCTGAAGCGCAGCAACAATCATATCCCCTGCTTCATCCTTCCCCAGTGAAGTCAGAATACCTGTCTTCACACCGAGTTTCGCAGCCGCCATCGATTCATTGACTGCTTCTCCGCCTACATTCAAAGATCCGGATTCTGCGCGGTAACCGGATGCGGAAACCGGGTTCGGATCAAAACCTCTGATAATGGAATCCACAAGGGCAATGCCGATACAGATCATATCCGGGCTGCTGTTCATCGTCTGGTACCTCCTCAGCAAAGTTCAAGTTATTATATCCCCGGCTTCCGTAACAGTCAACACGGATTCCCTGATCAGACTTATCAGAACCTTTGTCTCTTATATTATAAAAAACTGAAAGAGAGGCAGAAAAATACCCATGACTGTCCTGAGTATCGATATAGGCGGCACAAATTTCCGGATCGGTGCAGTATGCAAAGACGGAAGC